>Ga0172366_10000275_pt1 | contig 35256 bp, 32 predicted proteins | sample LakKivSesite69cm_FD_114533 | JGI IMG/M metagenome (GOLD analysis project Ga0172366, IMG submission 114533) | Sediment microbial communities from Lake Kivu, Rwanda - Sediment site 69cm | ecosystem: Environmental > Aquatic > Freshwater > Lake > Sediment | place: Rwanda: Western Province, Lake...
AGGATGGTGTTTTCCGGCTTCTTTCCCTGGATGCAATATATACCTACCATCTTGTGGTCAATCCGGGGCTGACGGTCAGTGGCGGGATACAGGCTTCTTATTCACACAGGTCCATGCAGACAGCCGTACTTAGATTTCCTGATGGAGTGGATCCTTCCATGCCGGATCCTTTAGGTAAGGATTATATTGGTCAGAGCGATAATAACCTCGATGACCACAGGGGTTATCCTGATGTTGCCGTCGGATTCCTGGGCATTTCCCGCTCCTCATACCTTGGGTTTGCAGCGCACCATCTTAATATGCCGGATATGTCATTTCAATCCAACAGAAGGATGTCTCTTCCCTGGAAGATTACGGTTCATGGAGGCACCGTTATTTCCCTGTATGAAAGGAGGTTTGGCAGGGAAGCCCTGCGGCTGAATCCCGGGGCTGTCCTGATTTACCAGGGGGGCCACAGCCAGTTCAACTATGGTGTGGATGTATGGGCAGGAAACTTATTTATAGGTATATGGGCAAGACAAAACCTTCCTCTTACTGTCAGTTCAATGGTTATCACGGGAGGTTACTCGGGTGATCATTTCAGGGTGGGCTATAGCTATGATTTTAACATACACAGTTCATACAGGGCCGTAATGAACTCAGGGGCACACGAGTTAAGCTTTTCTCTGAAACTGGGTCGAGAAAGTAAACAAAGCATGAAGCGGAAAGCAATAAAATTCCCTATTTTTTAGTTATTTTTGAGAAAGTCTGCTTATCAGATACGAAAAAATAATTTATATTTGAAGATTAATTGAATCAAAAACCTAAGCACCATGAGAAACACAGGTAAGTTTCTTCCATTCCTGCTTACAGTATTTTTCCTGTTATATTCATGTGGGGGGCGTGATATAACACAAACAGGGGATAACTCCTCCACAACGGGATGGAAGTATAATAATTCTGATTGGGGCGGATTTGAGGTTGTGCAGAAATATGAACAGGAAACCGGTCCGGGCCTTGTCTTTATTGAAGGTGGTACATTTACCATGGGCCGTACCGAGCAGGATGTAATGTACGACTGGAACAATGTGCCCAGGAGAGTCACGCTGACCTCTTTCTATATGGATGAGACCGAAGTACGGAATGTCGATTACCGAGAGTACCTGTACTGGTTATCCAGGGTCTTTATTGAAATGCCCGAGGTTTATCGTGCTGCACTACCTGACACACTTGTCTGGCTTGACCCGCTGGCCTATAATGAACCAATGGTTGAGTATTACCTGAGGCACCCTGCTTATAACGAATATCCGGTTGTGGGTGTCAGCAATCTTCAGGCACAGGATTATTGCCTGTGGCGTACCGACCGTGTGAATGAAGGTATACTTATCAGGGAAGGCATCCTCCTTCTTGATCCTGCAGGGCAGCTGGGAGCCGATCATTTCAATACAGATGCTTACCTTGCCGGACAGTACATCGGGCTTGTTGGTGAGAACCTGCCAAGCCTGAGGCCTACTAACCCGAGCGAAACACCGGATAATCAACCCAGCACTGATCCCAGTGGTGAGGGCCGCCCTGTTAAACTTGAAGATGGGCTCCTTCTTCCCAAATATAAACTTCCGACAGAAGCCGAATGGGAATTCGCAGCCCTCGGTCTGATAGGCAATACATTTGAAGAAAGACTTTGGGAACGCAGGATATACCCGTGGAATGGTCATCACCTCAGGAATGATTCACAGAAATACCTGGGAGAATTCAGGGCAAACTTCGTCCGCGGCAATGGTGACTATATGGGTATGGCAGGTGGTCTGAATGATAATGCTGCCATAACAGCACCGGTTTACTCATTCTGGCCCAACGATTATGGCCTCTATTGTATGGCAGGAAACGTTAATGAATGGGTACTGGATGTGTACAGACCAATGTCGTCAGAGGATGTGTCAGGATTAGACCCATACAGGGGTAATGTTTTCAAAACGCTTGACAGGGATCCGACTACAGGTGAAGTGTTACCGAAAGACAAATATGGCAATCTCCAGTACCGTGATCTGGGGGCCCAGGATGTGCAAGAATACACGCAGAATTACAGGAAAGCAGATTATATCGATTTTCTTGACGGGGATCAGACATCAAGCATTTATTACTCAGAAACCACCACCGATTCTACCAAAATGATGTATTCCCAGTATGCAAAAGACTTTACATCCCTCGTCAATAACAGGGCCAGGGTTTATAAAGGAGGATCCTGGAAAGACCGTGCCTACTATCTGAGCCCCGGAAACAGAAGATTCCTGGATGAAAAAGCTTCACGTGATGACCTGGGGTTCCGCTGTTCCATGACAAGGGTGGGACGTACTACAGGCATGTAAATTCTGAAACATCTGCACTATCCTTTCTGACACAAGGGAATAAGGGCAATAATAAAATAACCGGAAAACCTCATTAGCAATAATGAGGTTTTTTTTTGATGGTGTTTACCTGGATATCCGTATTACTTTTTATTCATTCATTTATCACTGATTAATGGTTTAACCCTAAAATTCTCCCGTGGAAATATCAGCACTTTATGAGGCATTCCTGAGATACCCCCTGGCAGTGACCGATTCCCGTGCTGCCGTTCCCGGTTCCCTTTTTTTTGCACTTAAAGGAGCACGGTTTGACGGGAACAGGTTCGCAGCAGAAGCACTCTGCAAAGGATCTGTTATGGCGGTCATTGATGACCCCTCGTACAGGAAGGATGAGCGATATGTCCTTGTGGATAATGTGCTGGATTCCCTGCAAAAGCTGGCGGTATTTCACAGGAAGCAGATGAAGGCCCGGATAATTGCCGTCACAGGAACCAACGGGAAGACAACAACAAAGGAACTGATAAAGGCATGCCTCTCAAAAAGGTATCATGCAGCAGGCACAGAAGGTAACCTGAATAATCATATCGGCGTCCCCCTCACGCTGCTGCGACTGAAATATAATGATGAAACGGCTGTAATAGAAATAGGAGCAAACCACCCCCAGGAGATAACCATGCTGTGTAATATTGCTGATCCTGATGACGGCATCATTACCAATATAGGAAGGGCCCACATCGAAGGATTCGGCTCTTTTGAAGGAGTCAGAAAGGCAAAGGGAGAGCTCTATGACTATCTGGCCGGGCGACGCAAAACGATTTTTGTGAACGGAAACGATCCTGTACTGGCACAAATGGCTGTCAGTTTTCCGGGAAACGTGTTTTACTATGGTGATCACAGGAACACTGTTGTCTCGGGAAAGGTGATCAAAATGGACCCATTCATGAGTTTTGATCTTTTTTTCCCCGGAAAGGAGATCCTCAGGGTCAATACACAAATCACTGGGCGCTATAATTTTGACAATTTCCTGGCCGCCGCATGCATCAGTACCGTATTTAATGTTTCACAAACTGACATCTTACAGGCATTTGAAACATATAAGCCTGGCAATATGAGGTCTCAGTTGCTTGAAACACAATCGAATTTAGTATTCCTTGACAGCTATAATGCTAATCCCAGCAGTGTCGGGGCAGCTGTCGCAAGTTTTGTTGAACTTCCGGCAACCTGCCGGGTGATTATCCTGGGCGAAATGCTTGAGCTTGGCTCTCACTCGGTCAGTGAGCATAAAGCTATCCTCAGGCTGATAGATACCTGTGATGTCAACCATGTATTCCTGGTCGGACCGGTCTTTAAAAAAATGAAAGTTTCCGGGAAATATTCGCTTTTCAATGATTCGGATGAGCTGGCAGTATACCTGAGGGAACATCCTGTCGCAGGCTCCTCAATCCTGGTAAAAGGTTCGCGCCTGATGGCACTTGAAAAGGTTGTACCTTTTCTGTGACACTCATCAATAAAAAGTTTAGCTTTTAACCGGCGACAGTTTGCTGAATGTTCTTATACCTCTGATATAAAACTGGTAGACAATACTTTTTGGAAATAAAAGTTCTGTTTTATAGTGCCTGATCACTTTTTTTGTCTCTTTCCTTTTTCTGTTTATACTGGCAGGATACGCCATTATAGACAGGTGAGCCCTGATGACAGCATAACATTCACTGAATTCAGCTTTTACCAAAAAGAAAAATACAGATATCCAGTCGAGCAGGATCCTTGCCGCAAGGATCCTGAAAAGGCCTGAAGGAGGAAGGTTCTTGTATAGAAGGATAAAATTATTCCTGAAATTCAGGAAGGTTTTACGGTGATTTTTCTTCGGAAGGGTAGCTCCTCCGATATGAAAAACGGTAGAAGTATGACAGTAAAATATCCGGTATCCCATATTCTGCATTCTCCAGCAAAGATCAATCTCTTCCATATGTGCAAAGAAGAAATTATCCAGCCCGCCAGCGGCATGGTACACGTCTCCCCTGACAAGCATGCAGGCTCCTGAAGCCCAGAATACCTCCCCGGAGTTGTCATATTGACCGGTATCTTTCTCGATGACATTGAAGATTCGCCCGCGACAGAAGGGGTAGCCAAACCTGTCGAGGAATCCTCCTGCAGCACCGGCATGCTCAAAATAATCCCTGTTGTGCCATGACCTGATGCGCGGCATAACTGCAGCAATGTCGTTGTTATCTTTTGCCATCTTCAGCAGCGGTTCAAACCACTGCGCAGTCACCTCCACGTCTGAGTTCAGAAGTACATAAAAAGTATAGTCAAGCTTCTGCAGTGCCCGGTTATATCCCTCGGCAAATCCATAATTCTGCTCGTGTACTATCAGCCTGATGCCGGGGAAGTTGTTACGTAAATAGTCGACAGATCCATCAGATGAACCATTGTCAGCAATTATGATATCTGCCAGGTACGGGTCAGTAAATCTGATCAGCACGGGCAGAAACTGTTCAAGGAGGTGCCTGCCATTCCAGTTTAATATAACAATGCCGGTTTCAGCCATGATTCCGTCAGATATTCCTATTGTATAAGTACCTGTTCCTGTATCATCATCCTGTTGATAAGGTCAAGGAATTCATTATAGATGTTCTCATTGCAACCGATGAATTCCTCCCCGTACATCCAGTTGTTCCCTCCCGAAAAATCACATATGCGTCCACCGGCACGCTCAAGGATCAATGCACCGGCAGCCACATCCCAGGGATGTAAACCATACTCATAAAACGCCTCGAGTCTGCCGCAGGCAACATAAGCTATATCTGTAGCTGCCGATCCGAGCCTGCGGATGCCGTGGGAGTTCTTCAGGAAATATTTGAAGGACTGCATGAACGGTCCGATACGGGCAAAGTTCGTATATGGAAATCCTGTTGCGATCAGTGACTGGCTGACAGTTTCAGTACTGCTTACCCGTATAGCATTGCCGTTCAGGTATGCTTTGCTGTCTTTCCAGGCATAAAAGCATTCACCGGCTGTCAGCTCATAAACAACACCCAGTATTGTTTCCTCACCATCGAGGAGTGCAATGCTTATTGCATATGGCGGGAAGCCGTGTATAAAGTTTGTCGTCCCGTCAAGAGGATCAATAACCCAGTTATAACGTTCTCCGCGGATATCGGTTGTTCCTTCTTCTGCTATGAAACCTGATCCGGGAAGGAGTATCTGAAGGCCGCTGACAATCCTTTCCTCAGCGCCCGTATCCACATACGTAACGTAGTTATGTAATCCTTTGGACCGGATACTGTCCAGGGATAACTTACGCTGTTCATCTTTTATGAATCCTGCTGTATTAATGGCCAGTTCCTGCACATCTGCACACAATCTTTCCAAGCTCATGGGGAGAACATTATATATCCTAAAACTTACCCGTCTGGCTGTATCTCGAGTACATCTTGTACAGTTCAAGTTGTGACTGGAATTTGCGTCCGGCATTTCTCTCTTTATAAGGATTATCCTGTTCCTGGTTAATTATCCGGGCTTTCACATTATCCCTGAGCTGCATCTCGAAGATCTTTTTTATCTCCATCTGGATATCTCTGGCATATATAGGGCAGGCTACCTCAATGCGGTTGTCAAGGTTCCTTGGCATCCAGTCAGCCGAGGAGATATAATACATTTCGTTGCCACCGTTGCAAAAAATATAGAGGCGGGAGTGTTCGAGGAACTTATCGACAATACTTATCACTTCAATATTTTCACTCAGCTGGGGTACTCCTGGAATCAGGGAGCACATACCCCTGATGACTGCCTTGATCTTTACTCCTGCATTGTTTGCCTGGTATAGTTTTTTGATCATATCCGTATCAACCAGGCTGTTGAACTTCAAGAGCATGTATGCTTCCTTACCCGCCCTGGCATTCCTTATCTCATTATCGATCAGAGAATATATCCGGTTTCTCATATTCAGAGGAGAGACAGACAGATGCTTGTATTTGTAGGTTTTATATGTGGCATCAAAGAATTTGAAGATTTTATACACTTCATCGGTAATACGGGGATCAGCGGTGAACAGGTGCATGTCGGAATAAACATTTGCGGTGCTTTCGTTGAAATTGCCCGTTCCAACTGCAGCAATGTCAATCCTTTCCTTATTTTCTGTCAGGCTGATAAGGGTAAGCTTGCTATGAACCTTTAATCCCGGCATTCCGAAAATGACCTTGGCACCGGCTTCCTCCAGCCTCTTTGACCAGTAAATATTCGCATTCTCGTCGAAGCGTGCCTGCAGCTCAATAATGACTGTGACCTTTTTCCCGTTCATTGCAGCATTAGACAGGGCATTGATCACCCTTGAATCTCTTGCCACACGGTACAGGGTAACCTTTATGGAGTTCACCCTGGGATCGATTGCCGCTTCACGGAGCAGATTGATGTAGTGGTCAAATTTCTGATACGGTACATGAATGAAAAGATCCTTTTTCCTGATCTCTGCTATTTTACTTTCATGCGGCTTGAGTATCGGATGAGGAACAGGAGGAGTTTCCCTGTAGACAAGACTCTTGCTGCCCAGATTGGGGAATTGCATATAATCCTTGAAATTATGATAACGCCCTCCCGGGATAAGGTTGTCTTCTTCATCAAGGTTAAGGTTCATCTTAAGATAATTCAGCAGGTCGGCAGGCATACTGCTGTCATAAACAAAACGGACAGGCTGGCCTTTTTTCCGGTCACTGACGCTCGCAGCTATCTTTTCCAGGAAGCTCTTTGACAAGTCATTATCAATATCCAGCTCAGCATCACGTGTGAGTTTGAACGTATAGGCCTCATGACGGTCGAAGTGAAATGTTGAGAACACGTCGTCGAGGCAATACCTGATCACATCGTCCAGGAGGATGATGTATTTTTTTCTCTGTACCGAGGGCAGAACGACAAACCTGGTGATCACCTCGCTGGGTATCTCAATAATGGCGTATTCAGGCCTGGCCTCGCTGAGAATACTGATCATTTTAATGGCAAGGTAGATCGACTTGTCTTTGATGGCAGGAAACTTATTGAGGCTATGCAGCATGATCGGGTTAATAACCGATAATACTTTTTCCTGGAAGAATTGTCTCACATATGCAGCCTGCTCATAGTTCAGCTGGTTCTCATTGATGATATAGATTTGATGCCTGGCAAGATCCTTGATCAGGCCGGCATAGACTTTTTCAAACTTGTTCCCGATATCAATGACCTTCTGCTGGATCTGGTTCAGTACCTTTTTGGGCTTTTCCTTGTTCTTGATACCGGTGGATTTTTCCACATCGATCATACGCTTAATGGTCGCCACCCTTACCTTGAAGAATTCATCCTGGTTGTTGGAGAATATTCCCAGGAACCGGAAACGTTCGACAAGAGGCACGTTGGGATCTGCTGCTTCCTGCAGCACCCTCTCATTGAAAGACAGCCAGCTTATTTCACGGTTTATTATTTTCTTTTCTATGGACATCCGTAATACTTGTTCAGCAGGACGGTAAATTGATCCATCCTGCTTTTTACAAATGTAATAAATTAATTGATAATTATTTATAGATGTTTCGGATAGTCAAATACTTCCTCATCAGGTTTGGTTCTGTCAATTTCCTTCCATTTCAATGCTGGAAAGGACAGGCTGACGATGCCTGCTGTCGGTATGTTTTCTATCCCATGAATCAGGAATCGGTTTGCCAGGACAGTGAAAGCAGGGTTATGGCCGAAGAGCATGAGGCTGGAGAACCGGTCATCGGTGGATCTGATGATCTGCACCAGCTCATCCACGTTGCCCATATAGAACGATTCGTTTATCTGAAGGATCGACGCGGGTAGTTTCATTACACGAAGAAAGATGAGGGTGGTGGACAGGGCACGCACAGCCGGGCTGCTGATCATCAGGTCAGGGATGACACCCCTGTCCGACAGGCGTTGGGCCATCAGGTAAGCAGTGGCAACGCCTCGTTCATTAAGCGGACGGTCAATATCGGCAATGCCCCCGGTATCCCAGCTGGATTTGCCATGCCTGGCGATGTGAAGCTGTTTCATAGAAAATTTAGTTCAAGGTTTATCCTGTGAAATGCGTAGCAATTTTGCTTGCAAAATTATTTCACAGGGTGAAGAGTTCCTGGTTCCAAGTTCCTGGTTCCTGGTTCTTCTTCTTCCTAAAAGCCTTCTTCCGACTCACGACTCACGACTCACGACTCACTTTCTTCCTAAAAGCCTTCTTCCGACTCACTACTCACGACTCACGACTCACGCTTTAAAGCAGGCTACTGGCCAGGTCGGCGAGATAACTGCGCTCTCCCTTTACCAGGTTGACATGGGCAAACACATTCTGCCCCTTCATCTTGTCGGACAGGTATGACAGGCCATTTGACCGTGAATCAAGATAAGGCGAATCAATCTGTTCAATATCTCCTGTGAAAACCATTTTTGTTCCTTCTCCGGCCCTGGTGATGATGGTCTTCACTTCATGTGGCGTCAGGTTCTGTGCTTCATCAACGATGAAAAAGACCCTTGAGAGGCTTCGTCCCCTGATATATGCCAGGGGGGTGATGACGAGCTTTTCGGTTTGCAGCATCTCGTCAATCTTTGCGTATTCCTGGCTCTGCTGGCTGAATTTATGCTTGATGACCGACAGGTTATCGAACAAGGGTTGTATGTAAGGTTCAAGCTTCTCCTTGACATCTCCGGGAAGGAATCCCATATCCCTGTTGGCCAGGGAAATGACCGGGCGCGCCAGGAAAATCTGTGTGTATAGCTTTCTCTGGTACAGGGCAGCAGCAAGGGCGAGAAGGGTTTTGCCTGTACCGGCTTTACCGGTAAGTGAAACAAGCTGTATCTCAGGCCTGATGAGGGCATCAATGGCAAAAGTCTGTTCAGCATTCCTTGGTTCAATACCATAGGTTTTTATCTTCTCGACCCTGTTGATCATCCTGTTGAAAGGATCATAATGGGCTAAGGCACTGGATTTACCATTCTTCATGATGAAATACTGGTGAGCCTGGGGTAGCTCAGGCAGCTTGAACTGGGTAACAGGTATGCCTTCGTATTGCTGGTAGAGCTTGGTGATAAGCTTCGAATTTACTGATTCCAGTTCGGTGATACCTTTATACAGGTCATCAATGTTGACTACCTTGTCATTTTTATAGTCCTGCGCCATTATACCGATAGACTTGGCTTTGAGTCTGAGGTTAATGTCTTTGGAGATCAGGACTGTGTTTCCCTCTTTATTTTTCAGGCTGATATACTCAGCGATGGCCAGGATCCTGTGATCAGATGTGTCTTCAGGGAAGGATTGACTGAGTGTCTCTGAAAAAGGCTTACCTGTTTCAATGGAAAGGTTACCCAATCCCGTACCCAGAGAGATGCCCCCGTTAAAAAGATCATCACCCGAGAGCTTGTCGAGCTCACGGGTGAATTCACGGGCATGAAAATTGATCTGGTCGTTTCCTTTCTTAAACTTATCCAGTTCCTCCAGGACGGTGATCGGGATTACAATATCGTTCTCTTCGAAATTATAAATACATTTGTAATCGTGCAAAAGAACATTAGTGTCCAGCACAAAAGTTTTTCTTACTTTCCTGGGCATTAAAATCAGGTATTTGAAGAAGCCACACGAATATCCGTGGATTATAAAAATACGGATATTTACCTTTAATAACCTGTGCAATTAATGTTCATAACCTGTTAATCGTCTATACATGGAACAGCAGGCAAATCCGGTAATCCGGTCACTGATAGAGCGAAGAAGCATCAGACACTATACCCGGCAGGTTGTTGAAAAGTCAAAAATAAACTTATTGTTAATATCGGCCATGTATGCTCCATCGGCAAGGAATGAGCAGCCGTGGCATTTTATAGTGATAGAAGAGAGGCATCTGCTTGACCTTATTCCTGGAGTGCACCCATATTCGGCGATGCTTAAGGAGGCAGCTCTTGCCATCCTTGTATGCGGTGATGAAAAACTGGAAACCAGCAAAGGATACTGGCCTGTGGACTGTGCAGCAGCAACCCAGAACATGCTGCTTGCTGCACATGCACTCAACCTTGGTGCGGTATGGCTGGGTGTTTATCCACGCCGGGAACGACAGGAAGGAATAAGAAAGATATTTGACCTGCCCCCTCATATTCATCCGTTCTCCCTCGTATCCATAGGATACCCTGATGAACAGAAACCTGTTCCTGACAGGTACAGGGAAGAAAGGGTGCACTGGAACAAATGGTAATAAGAGTACAAACTTGAACTACGATCAGACACTAGCATACCTTTATTCCAGGCTCCCTGTATTCGAGCAGATAGGTGCGGCGGCATACAAGGACAACCTTGATAATACAGTGCTCCTTGACAGGCGCCTGGATCATCCACATAAAAATTTTGACAGCATACATGTCGCCGGTACAAACGGGAAAGGTTCAGTGACACATATGCTGGCGGCAGTGCTTCAGGAAGCAGGCTTCCGGACGGGGCTGTTCACCTCCCCCCATATGAAGGATTTCAGGGAAAGGATACGTGTGAATGGTATATGTATCAGCAAGGAGGCGGTCATCGGATTTACTGCAGGAATGAAGGATCTTATTGAAGAGATACATCCTTCATTTTTCGAGATCGCCACAGCAATGGCATTCGATTATTTTGCTGCCGGCAAGGTTGAGATTGCTGTGATTGAAACAGGCATGGGCGGCCGCCTGGATTCTACGAACATAATAACACCCCTCGTATCGGTCATCACCAATATAGGGCTTGACCATACCCGGTTCCTGGGAAATTCTATCCGCCAGATAGCTGTCGAAAAGGCCGGGATCATCAAATATGGAGTGCCGGTGGTGATAGGCCAGACACAAGCTGAGACAAAGGAGGTGTTTGCACAGACTGCCGGGGAAAAGAATGCACCCCTTATTATTGCAGACCAGGTTTTCTCTGCTCATGATGCAAGAATTACGTCCGGAGGTCATCTGCTTCTGGATATCTCGAACAAGGGGAAGCTGCAGTATAAGAGACTGTCATGTGAACTGCCCGGAATGTACCAGCAAAAGAATATAGTAACTGTCATGGCAGTTCTTGATGAGTTGAAGAAACAGGGTGTTATGATCACCCGTCAGGCTGTCAGGTCAGGGATCAGTAAGGTAAAAAAACTGACAGGTCTGCGCGGCAGGTGGGACGTTATCGGGCGCCATCCGCTGATCGTCTGTGACACGGCACACAATGAGGATGGATTGTCGGTTGTGATCAGCCAGGCTGCTATGACAGACCGCAGACAACTTCATATCGTTTTTGGTATGGTCAATGATAAAGACACGGAGGGGATATTAAAGCAGTTACCTGCAGATGCCACATATTATTTCACCCAGGCAGGGATACCCAGGGCACTCGACAGATATAAACTGGCCTCCCTTGCAACAGATGCCGGACTGAAAGGACAGGTATATGGTACTCCGGGGGAGGCATTGAAGGCAGCAAGGAACCTTGCAGCACCTGAGGATATGATACTTGTCACGGGAAGCACTTTTATCGTTGCGGAAATACTATAAAAGAACGTGAATCGTGAGTAGTGAGTAACAAGAATTGTTTTCATGTTGCGTGTTAGCGTGTTACGGGTTTCAAAATATTATATCAGTACATCTTTTCTTAACACGCGAACCCGTAAACCCGTCAACACGTAACGATTAATACTTTGAACCTGGAACCCCGCCCGAACGTACCCTGCTCCTCCAGTTGGCGGATCAGGCAGGCGTTCGGTACGGGCGGGCTTGAACCAGGAACCTTCTACCATGGCGATCAGTATCCGTTTTATTATTAACTTCACTTAATTAATCTTCATGAACATGTCTTTACATAAGTTCAGTCGCCGCAAGTTTATTGAAAGATCTTCACTGGGCTTTGTCGGGACAGCTCTCGCAACCACCGCCCGGGCGATAAAACCTTTATCCGGCCAGGCAGATGATAAACAGGAACCACATATCCGGGAGTTCCGTACCCTTGGCCGCACGGGATTCAGCGTCTCGGACATCAGCTGCGGCGCCCCTTCAAATGAAGCGGTTCTGAAAGTACTGCTTGATTCAGGAGTCAATTTTATTGATACCGGTGAGCAATATGGTAATGGCAACAATGAGATAATGATCGGGAAGGTAATTAAGGATTATGAGAGAAAGAACCTGTTTATCATGGATATGATCTATACCGAAACGAACTATGGAACCAGGGAAGAGGTGCTTGAAAGGGTAAGAAAAGCTATTGAACGCCTGGGAACTGATTATATTGACTGCCTTGCTATCCATGGTGCAGAGAATTCAAGGATTATCAAAGATGAGGCCTTTCATGCTGCCGCACTCCAGTTGAAACAGGAAGGAAGGGTAAAATATGTCGGTGTCTCCTGCCATGGGAATAACTGGCTTCTCAGCCCGGAAGAAAATCTTGAAAAAGTATTGATGGCTGCGGTTGATGACGGACGGTTTGATGTGTTCCTGCTGGCCTATAATTTCGTCAATTCAGATATGGCCGAAAAGGTGATGGATGCCTGTGACAAAAAGGGTATCGGTACAGCAATCATGAAGTCCAACCCGGTACAACTGTACATGATGCTTTCCGACCGGATCAAACAGGCTGAAGAAGCCGGTGAGAAACCTAACGAATACACCCTGGGCTTTTATGAAAAATACAAGGCGATGACCGTACAGGGGCGTGACTTTTTTAAGGGTTACGGGGCTGTCACTGATGAAGAGCTTATGTCCGCTGCCACAAGATTTGTACTTTCCAATCCTGAAGCACATACTGTCTGCTGCACCTTCAATAATTTTACTGATGTAAAAACTATTCTGGGTTTTTCCGGACAAAGGCTCACAACTCCGGATAAAGCGCTGCTGGAAAATTACAGGAATGCTTTCGGACACCTTACCTGCCGTATAGGCTGCAATGCCTGTGAGGCATCATGCCCTTATCATCTGCCGGTAAGCACTATTATGCGCTATAATTACTATTACGAAGTGAAAAGGCGTGAGAGGGAAGCAATGGAAAAATATGCAAAGCTTCCCGGTGAAAAACCACATATTCTCTGTCAGAACTGTCCTGGTTACTGCGAACAAAATTGTCCCTATGGTGTATCCACCCGTGCCCTTCTCGCAGCCGCCCACCTCAACCTCAGCTGGCCCGGGTAACACATTGATCTCTCTTCCATAGTAGCAGAAATAAACTGAAAACTCTTCTGCAATCCTGTCCTTTTGTACTTTTTTATATGTTTTTTTAAAAAAACTTGTAAAACTGAAAAAGTTTTCCCATTTTCGCCCCTTAATTTTTATTAGACTGTCATGGAATTGAAGGAAAGGATCATCCTGGGGGCTTTTGAGAAGTTTGCTAAATACGGGATACGGCGTGTGACTATGGACCAGATAGCCAGTGATTTAGGTATTTCAAAAAGGACACTTTATGAAATATTCCGTGACAAACGCAAACTGCTCAGCGATGGAATGAAGTATTATTCCGGATTAAAACATGCGGAAGCCGAGGAAACCATCAGAACCTCCGGGAATGTGATTGAAGCCATTTATATCCTGGTGAAGCAAAGCGAGGAAATGAAGCAAAAGCTGAATCCCTTGTTTTTTGAGGATATTATTAAATATTACCCGGAAGTGCATACCATGAGTGTCTCGAAAAGCAGGGACAGGGATTATAATCTGACACATAAACTAATTAAGAAGGGAATCAGTGAAGGATTGTTTAAGCGGGAACTTAATGTGGGGCTCGTCAACCATTTTTTCCATGTTGTCATGAATATTCTTATGAATGAGGAGCATTTTCCCAGGGAACAGTATCCGCATGAAGAGATTTTCAGGAATATTGTTATGCCATACCTGATTGGCATATCCACCGAAAAGGGACATGAACAAATCAGGAAATATTTTGAAAAAGAAATAAAATACAGAACCGAATAGATTTTTATGTTTAAACACTGATCACATGAGAACATTTCAAACCTTTATTCTTCTGATGGGCATACTGGCAGGGCAGTCAGAAGTGTCTGCCCAGCAAGCGCTTACCATTAGCCTTGAAGAAGCCCAGCAATATGCTGTTGAATATAATAAGACATTTAAGAATGCAGGCCTGGCTGTCGATGCGGCAAGGCAAAGCTTTATGGAGACGATGGCCATGGGCCTTCCGCAGGTAAGTGCCACTGCCGATTACTCAAACTTCATGGGGGCAGAGATCAGTTTTAAATTCGGTGAAGGTACCCCTATGACCATACCTTTTAAGCCTACCAGTAACCTGCAGCTTACAGTGGCACAACTGATCTTCAATGGCAGCTATATTGTAGGCATGCAGACAGCAATGATCTACCAGGACCTTGCTAAATCAGGTCAGGAAAGGACCAGCCTCGAGATAAAGTCGCAGGTTGCAGCTTCCTATTACAATGTCCTGATGGCAGAAAGATCCCGGGAAATACTCACCCGTAATCTTGAGAATATCAGGGATGTTTATAATAAAACAAAGGCTATGTATGCCGTGGGAATGGCTGAATCAACTGATGTGGATCAGATGGCGGTCCAGGTCACTTACCTGGAGAATGCAGCAGTATCGGCTGACCGGCAGATCGAGCTGGCCTATAACCTGCTCCGTATGTTGCTTGGCGTGGATGCACAGACACAGATAACCCTTAAGGACAAGCTGGATGATATACTGCTAAAGATTAATTTTGAAGCAACACTTGCCGAGCAATTCAACCTGGATGATAATATTGATTATAAGATGATGAATACCCAGCAGCTTTTATCGAAAAAGCAAATAGATCTTCAGCGGGTATCTTATCTTCCGACTATTTCCGGGTTCTATAACCGGACTGAAAAAATTCTCAAGCCTGATTTTGATATGACCCCCCCCAACATGGTGGGATTACAGATGAATGTGCCGATTTTTTCAAGTGGTTCAAGGAGGGCCAAAGTTCACCAGGCGAAAATTAATTATGAGACTACCCTTAATAATAAATCCCTGCTCACCGACCAGTTACTCATCCAGGAAAAGCAGCTGAGGTTCAACCTGAAAACGGGATTGGAACAGTACGAGAGCCAGAAAAAAAATGTAGAAGTTTCAAAAAGGGTGTATGATAATTTCAACCTTAAATACCAGCAGGGCCTGGTGTCGAGCCTTGATCTGACCACTGCTAACAATAATTATCTGCAGGCTGAGTCAGGCTATATTGGTGCCCTGATGGAATTACTCAATGCACAGCTGGCACTTGCCAAACTTCTTAATAATCTGTAACAACAAGTAAAAAATTAAAATAATCGAAAAATGAAAAGGAACCTTATTTTCTCAGCCGTATTAATTCTTATCATATGTGCCTGTTCGACAAACAAATCCGGGAGCGTTAACGGGAATAGCACAACATCGGATTCTGCAGGTGTCGCAGCAAGTAAAAATGTCGAGAGAGTAAAAACGATGGAACTGACCAGGCAAAAGATCTCACGATCTATTGAATATATTTCAAACCTGGTACCTTTTGAGGAAAACCATCTTGTCTCTGCCTCTCCCGGGAGGATTGAAAAAATATTCGTAGAGATCGGCGACCATGTACGTAAAGGTGATATACTTGTCCAGATGGACAGGACTCAGCTGCACCAGGCAGAAATACAGCTTAAGAACATTGAAACTGACTATGCCCGGCTTGACACCCTGAATAAGGTCGGCGGCATATCCAAACAGCAGTATGACCAGGTGAAGGCACAGTATGACATAGCTAAATCAAGTGTCGGATTTCTCCAGGAGAACACGGTGCTAAAGGCTCCCTTTGACGGGGTGATCTCAGGCAGGTATTTTGAGGATGGTGAATTTTTTTCAGGAGCGCCCAATACCAGTACAGGTAAAGCAGCAATAGTATCCATTGTACAGATCGACTTTCTCAAAGCTGAGGTCAATATAACGGAGAAGTATTATCCATTGATACACCAGGGAATGGAAGCGGTGATCACTTGTGATATTTTTCCGGGCAAAACATTTCAGGGAAAAGTCCAGAGGGTTTCTCCCACCATTGATCCTTCTACCAGGTCCTTTACAGTCGAAATAAAGATCAGTAACCAGGAAGGAATGCTTCGCCCGGGCATGTTCAGCAGGGTATCGATGGACATCGGGGAAGAGATGGCGCTGGTGGTGCCCTCGGTTGCCGTACTGAAGTTAACGGGATCGAATGAACGTTATATTTTCCTGGAGGAAAAAGGCATTGCCAGGTTTGTATCCGTGCAGCTTGGTAAACGGTTCGACGACAAAATCGAGATCATCTCTGACAAGCTTAAAGAAGGAGACCGGTTGATAGTGGCAGGACAGGGGAAACTGGTAGACGGAGATAAAGTACTGGCAGTAAATTATTGAAGATAAACCTGTCCTTGTGAAAGCATTTGACGAATTATAACTTTTAACAAATCAGCCATGAGCATCTATAAAAGTTCAGTAACCAGACCCATCACCACCATGATGATTTTTGGTGGAATTATTATCATTGGATTTTTTGCCCTGTCAAATCTGCCCATTGACCTCTACCCGGAGATGGAATTCCCTGCCATTTCAGTTATGACGACTTATCCTGGTGCAAATGCTGCAGACATCGAGACAAACGTCACCAGGAAGCTGGAGGATGCTTTTAACAGTATAGACAGGCTTAAGGAGATCACATCCAGATCCTATGACAACCTGTCGGTCATTTTTCTTGAGTTTGAGTGGGGAACGAACCTTGATGAGGCATCGAACGATATACGATCCTATATGGATCTTACCTATAACTCGCTTCCTGAGGATTGTGACCGTCCTGCCATCTTCAAGTTCAACACAAGCATGATGCCCATACTGTTTTATGCCATTACGGCCGAAGAAAATTATTCGGGACTTGACAAAATACTTGATGAGCGGATCATCAATCCGTTAAACAGGATCGATGGTATCGGATCAATAAGTCTTGTAGGATCTCCCAAGAGGAAGATATATGTTGATATTGATCCTAAGAGACTTGATGCCTATAACCTGACTATTGAACAGATTGGAAACGTCATCGCTGCCGAGAACCTTGACATGCCATCCGGTAATGTCAAAATGGGACAAATGGATTACCAGCTGAGGATACAGGGTGAGTTCACCGAAAGCGATCAGTTGAATAATATCGTGGTGGGTAATTACGGAGGCAATCCTATTTATCTGCGTGATGTTGGGACAGTGAGGGATACGATCAAGGATGTGACCATCGAAGAAAAAATAAACGGCAAGCAAGGTCTGCGTATGTTCATCATGAAACAGTCAGGCGCTAATACGGTTAAGATTACCAGGGAAGTGAACAGGCAGCTTAAGGAACTGGCAAAGACACTCCCTCCGGATGTGACTATTTCTCCTATTTTTGACACCTCTGATTTTATTGTGGATGCAATAAAAAACCTTACGGAAACCCTCATGTGGGCATTCCTTTTCGTGGTGCTTGTCGTCATTATTTTCCTCGGTCAATGGAGGGCGACAATAATTGTGGGGCTTGCCATACCAATATCACTGATTACGGGTTTCATTTACCTGTATTTTACAGGTAATACTCTGAATGTCATCTCCCTGGCTTCATTGGCCATCGCTATAGGTATGGTGGTGGATGACGCTATTGTGGTGCTTGAGAATATATCCAAACATATTGACAGGGGCGCCACGCCCAGGGAAGCATCTATTTATGCCACCAATGAGGTATGGCTTGCAGTAATAGTCACTACCCTTGTGGTACTTTGCGTGTTTTTACCCCTGACCCTGGTCTCCGGTCTGACAGGTGTGATGTTCAAACAGCTGGGATGGATAGTCTCAATCACAATTTTTACGTCTATGATCATTGCCATCTCCCTTACGCCGATGCTCGCATCCCAACTTTTAAGAATGAAGGATGACAAACGAAGGGTGGCTGCAATGGCCTATTCCCGGACCATAGGTAAATTCCTTACAAAAACGGAAGACTTTTATGAAAAAAACCTCCGATGGGCGCTTCGGCACAGGGGATTCGTGATCATTGCCGGACTGGTTCTTTTTATTTTTTCTCTTTTCCTTCTGAGATACATTGGTACTGACTTTATGCCTGAGTCGGATGAGAGCCAGCTCAGTATTTATGTGGAATTGCAATCGGGTTTACGTATGGAGGAAACTGCTCTTACCACCAATAAAATTGAACAGCTTATCAGGAAACAGTATCCGGAAGTGGAACTGACATCTTCTTCCACCGGTTCCGAAGATGAGGGAGGTTTTATGGCCCTGTTCTCACAGAGCGGATCAAACATAATCAATTTCAGGCTTAAACTGAGCTCTCCTGCCAAGAGGGAACGGTCTGTATGGCAAATTTCAGATGAGTTGCGTGCCCAGCTGGAACAGATGCCCGAGATCATCAACTATAACTTCAGCACCCAGTCACATTTTATGGGAACCGCCGGTAATACGGTCGATGTGGAGATTTACGGTTATGATTTTGATAAAACAAGCCAGCTGGCGGATCAGTTAAAGAACATATTCAGGAAAATTCCCGGCGCGAAGGATGTACAGATAAGCCGTGAAAAGGAAAAGCCTGAGCTACAGATTGCGCTTGACAAAGAAAAACTGTTACAGCAGGGATTAAATACGGCAACAGTCTCAACATTCATACGCGACCGTGTCGATGGCCTGGTAGCATCACGCTTCAGGGAAGAAGGTGATGAATATGATATTATTGTCAGGCTGAAAGAGGAATACCGTAATTCCATTTCAGATATTGAAGAGATAACCGTTGTAAACCCGATGGGTAAAAAAATCAAGGTCGCCGAGCTCGGTGAGGTCAAGGAATACTGGAGCCCGCCTAACATCGAAAGAAAAAGGAGGGAGCGTGTTGTGACAGTATCAGTAAAACCGGTTGGTATATCCCTCGGTGAGCTGGCAACAAGGATCAAAGGAGAAATAAGCAAAATCCAGCTTCCCCCTGAATTACTTATTGTGGTGGGTGGATCTTATGAGGACCAGCAGGAATCTTTTGCCGACCTGGGGAAATTGTTGATTATAAGTCTTATACTGGTTTACCTGGTGATGGCTTCACAGTTTGAGTCCTTTACCATGCCTTTCATCATTATGTTCACCATACCATTTGCCATGACGGGAGTAATACTCGCACTGTTTATTACACACACCACCCTTACTGTTATTGCAGCGCTTGGTGCAGTTTTGTTGATTGGTATTGTGACCAAGAACGGTATAGTTCTGATCGATTTTATTAACCTGATGCGTGACAGGGAGCATAAGCTTTTTGATGCCATCGCCTTGTCGGGCAGGTCACGTCTTCGTCCGGTACTGATGACTTCATTTACCACCATTCTGGCTATGGTGCCATTGGCCATAAGCCACGGAGAGGGATCAGAATTGTGGAGTCCTATGGGTATTACAGTTATCGGGGGACTGGTCTTTTCCACCTTCCTGACCCTGATTTACATACCTGTCCTTTATGGGACCATTATCAGAAAGGATGCTAAAGCGATCAAACAGAAGATATGGAGCAGGTTCCGTTTTATGAATGGCAATAATAAGTAATATTTATAATCAGGTTTGTGTGATGGTGTTTCGGAACAACAACGCAGCCCTGTAAAGTAATCTGGAAATAACAACATACCAGTCAATAAAAGATTAAATATATGAAAGCCGTTTTTATTGTTTTCAACCAGGCTCACACGGAAAGGTTTGAGTATATGTTCGACAAACTTGGCATCAGGGGCTTCACCTGGTGGAATGATGTAACAGGCAAAGGATCAGAGACAGGCGAACCCCGCATGGGTACGCATACCTGGCCTGAGATGAATGCAGCTGTTCTCGCTATCATCCCTCATGAAAAAGTAGAACCATTGCTTGAAAATATCAGGAATCTGGATGAAGTAAACAAGACAGTGGGTATTCGCGCGTTTGTATGGGATATTGTTCAGATGATATAATCTTGAACTTTGAACCTTCTTAAAGGTAAAACCAAAAAAAGAGGCTGTTCCGAATCATCGGAACAACCTCTTTTAGCCACATCTCGTTATTGTGTCAGTTTCACGATCTTATCCACGGGGATCATGTTGGCCATACCTGTGACCTTATTCTCATTATCAAATCCTTTACAATCAAAGGTCAGCAGTGAGTTACTGAATGGCAGCTGGATGGTATAGCTTACCGTACCATCGTCACTGGTACTTTTTGTCATTAATGCCTTATAGTTGTTGATCTTGATCCTTTTCTGGTTGGGATCTGAAGACATAAAGGCAGGCATAGTCAACAGTGTATTGATTCCTGCGAGCATGGGCGAATCGCTGATAATATTTATTGAGCCGCTGGTCTTGTCCCCGGTATAGGTGCGGCTTACAAATAACCCTGCAAAACCAATTGATGTGCCAGTCAGGTTGTCACTTTTTTCGTCACTGACCATACCTTCCATAGAGGCAGGGAGGACAAGCAGGATCTCTTTGCCAATAGCCTGGTTAATACCTGTCAGGGCCTGCTGTAGGGCATAACGGGTCTGGTCAAGGTCGCCTGTCTTATAAGATGACAGGGCAGAGTCAAGGTTGGCCTGTACATCCTGTGAATAGCTGTTTATCAATGGTACCAGCACAACCAGTGCTGCCAGTGTAATTATTTTCTTTCTCATTGTTCTCCTAATTCTTTTTTGATTTTATCAATATCAAATTCCCCGGCTGCACCCATGATCTCATCTTCGCTTGCAAAGTTGATGCCGTTAAGCATCAGTACAGAGGATTGACCGAAAGGTACCTTAAGATCATAGCCTGAAGATTCATCATATTGAAGCACCCCATGGTACCCTTTGAGATCAACCTGTTTGTAATTCTGGTCGGTGGATGCAGCATAACCCCCGGTCATATATGTATTAACCGATGAGTACAGGGTTGCATCATTGCTGACTGTAAATTTTAGCTCCTGGTCTTTGCCACGGTAAACCCTTTCGATAATCAGCCCGACAAATCCGACACTCATACTGCTGACCTTGTCTTCTTCAGGCACCTTGCCAAGCCCTTTGACTGTTTCAGGGAGCTCTTTGAGCACATTCTGTCCCATTTCTATCTCAACACCGAGCACTGCCTGGCGTGTGGCATTACGGGCTTCGCTGTATTTCCTGTCCTTAAATGCCGTTTCTGCCGCAGTAATGTTTTTATTGACATCCGGGGGGGTTGTGGTCAGTCCTCCCTTTGTGTTGGTGATGGAGGATTGGCCGCCTTCTTCGGAGGTGGCTTGCTCACCGGTGGATGGCTGACTTTCAGTCTGTCCCTGCTGTTTCTTGTCACTACCGAACAGCTTTTCTGCAGCTTTCTCTTCAGCTTTCTCTTTGGCTTTTTTCAGCAGAAGCTGCTGGGCATCCGCGAACTGTGAAGCAGCAAAAATAATCACCAGTGCGATACTGGCAATGGAAAGATACTTCTTCATCTTTGTATGGATTTTGACAATTCAAAATTATGAAAATAATCAATCAACCATATCGGATATTGGGAATTAAATAAATAGTCAGGCAGCTTACTTTTAGAAGCGTGCAATATAAATTCAATTTTCTTCTATAAATGTTCATTTCTTCTGCTTCTGCAAAAGAAATGAACCAAAGAAAAAGGGCCGACCGTATAAAAAATAGCCAGTGGCTATTTTTAAGGAGGAGCCAGCTTGCAGGGCTGCAAAAGACAACCTCAGCCTGTTTGTCCGCCCGGACGAAGTCCATTCGGACGGGTCCGCTCTGTACACGAAGCCATTAAGTCGCTCCACCAAACAGGCTGAGGTTCTCACCTTTTCCGGTTTGCCATCCCGTAATAAAACGTGAGTAGTGAGTCGTGAGTAGTGAGTCGGAAAATGAAGAAAGTGAGAAGTGAGTCGAAAGAAGGCTTTTAGGCTGAAGGCTTGTAGGCTGTCAGGAAGAACGAGGACTTAAAAGTATAACGAATTAATACTTTTCCCCTTATTCCCTTCTTCCCTTATCCCCTTGTACCCTTATTCCCTTTTCCGCTTTCCCGCTTTAACGCTTCAACACTTTAATGCTTTAACCTTTTTTCGCTTTTCTCCTTATCCTCTTGTCCCCTTCAATGCATTAAAACTTTGAACCTTGAACTTTCTTGAGGCCTGGTTTGCTATTCCTTTCGGCTGATAGAGAACGAAGCCAGGTGAACAGGCCTGTCCTGGAAAGACAGCTCAAACCCGGGAAAGCCCTTTCTCCTGTCACGTCTGAGTTTCCCGACCCCATTCAATACTGTGAAAGGTTCAAGGTTGGCAACAAGCTCATCGAGGTAGTCATCCAGCCTGTAAAAAGCTTCGGCTTCTGTCAGTGGCCTGTCACTCTTTTCCCCTGAAATATTACGGCAGGCAGAATCCCTTAATCCGGGGAAGTAATACCTGTACGCTTCCCTGTTACCGAACAGGTCTACAGAAAGAATCTTATTATTGACAAAAATCATAATGGCATTGCAGGCAGGAATCGCATCAATCATTGGCTGAGATATGGTTGTTTTCAACCTTTCATGCAACTCTTTATCATAATCCTCGGTGGGATTGTGTGTTTTGCCGGCACTGACCTGGTCGCTGATCATACTCCACATGCAACTCTGTGTAGATCCCATTCTGAACAGTCCTTTTGACTCATTGCTGAGGGAAGCAGCCTTAGCCGACCTCATGTTATGGTCCATCATGTGATTGCTTATTTTAAATGAAGGGGAGGTGTAATCCCACCGCAACCTTTCGACACAGGAAACATCAATAATTGTTTTGCTTTCCGGTGCGATGAGCACCGAAGTATTGACCACCCTGTTCTGCTTCGATCCTTTCAGGATATCCATATCGGTTAAAAGCAGGAAGTCAGCAGTATTGTTGATGGCAAGAAGTTTCCCGACCACACCTTCCTGTGCCGATTCCCTGATGACCAGTCCCCCGCTGTTGATGGCCGGACCGGCGGGCTTGAATCCGAAACCTTCATCTTCCAGGGTTTCAAACTGGACCAACCCTGTATTTCCGGACAGTGAAAAATGTTTATTAAGTGCTCTCATTTTATTAAATTTAATGGTTTCACATAATTGTGTACCAAAGCTACAGCTCATCACTGCAGCCTATTTGCAATGAAATAAACAATTAAACCTTCCTATTTTGCACCCATTATGCCGGCCAACCTTAACGCACTGATCAGGTATAAAACAATCGACTGGTGTCTTACAAACAGGCACAGGCAATGGACCATACATGACCTGATCGAGAAATGCTCTGAGGCCCTTGAAGAATTCAGAGGTATCTATAAAACAATCTCGGAGAGGACCATACGGGATGATATACGTGTCATGCGTAGTGATATCCTTGGTTTCAATGCCCCGATAGAGTTCAGGGATGGATATTATTCCTATTCCGACCCAGCGTATACCATTTTTAACATTAGGGTCACCGACACCGACCTTCTCGAAAAGATACTGGCATTCCTGGTTGAGATAAGGACGGAAATATCACACCCGGAACTGGAGAAAATAATCGAGAGTCTGTCGAAGTTGATACCTCTTCCATCTCCCGGGGCTGTGCCTGAAAGATCAGCCCTTACTGAGGAAGATTTGGAGATGTTAAGCTCTGAGGGTGAAGCCGGCGCTCCCTCTTATATGAAGATCCCTCCCATTGCCAAAAGAGTACCGGTTCATTTGTCTTTGAAGACCGGCAGAAAAGATATAGTCTCTCCGAAGATTTCTGTCCATAAGCCGAAAGAGCCCACACCAGGACTGTTCGAATGGGGGAGGGTGTTGAAGTGTTTTTGATACAGGAATAATATTTTTTTATTTTATATTGGCTTTTGTCCGGAGAAAAAAACTTGATAAAAAGCAGTATGAACACCTGGCACAGGTAAGAAGTCTTCCCATGGAATACTCGGCGGTATTTGCTCATCTTATTGTTGAGCAGTCAGGCCGCATTAATATTAGAATATTGGAATATGTATAAATAAAACAAACAGCAATGACAGAAAATACCCAACAGGAAAAATTCAGATTTTTCAGGAATTGGACCCTGACAGGTTCAGGGATCGTACCTCTTAGCTATATATTGAGCCTGGTTGCTGTGATTTTGGTTCACGGTGCTTTTGGATTTGGTGAGACGGACCCGGGAACACATCTTTCCCAGACACTTATGCAAATTGCAGGGGGAGCCGTGATTGGACTGGGCACAGGTTTATACCAGAAATTACTATTGCAAAAAATATGTAATATTACCTCATGCTGGATATATTTCCTGGTTATTGGTTTTGTGCTTACTGAGCTGGTGATATGCCTGATCCTCTGGCAATTGGATATGGACAGGTACAAACTCAGGTTTATAGAAAGAAACCCGCTTCCTGAAGCCCTGATCTTTGCCAGTGCCGGACTGGTGACCGGTCTTTTGCAGTGGACTCTGTTAAGAAAGCACTTCATCAGAAGCGGTTATTGGATTATCGCCAGTGCAGCAGGATGGGGAATTTGTATCTTAATAAATTATTTATGGTTTGTTCCCTGGATAGGAAATTCGGTTATAGCCTCGGTTATCGTTTTTGCATTGGGTTCATTATTGTATGGAGCCATTACAGGTGCCACACTGATGTGGGTATTACAACCAATTTCGCAGGACAATAATAAAATTCTTTAAATAAAACATAGCGACACTGACAATACTCTGAAAATCAATATCCCGGCTTCAATTGAAACTGAATACTGCCTTTTAATAATCTTCATTAAAGATCCTAATAAATAGAATTGATATTTATGAACGGGTTAGGGATGAACGGAATATTAATATAGAAGATAACAGTTGGCTGTAATGTCATCAGTCATCATGATTAGATTTACTTAATTAATAAAACCTTTAACTTATGAAAAAGAGTTTTGTGCCGATCGCCCTTTGCTTTATAATTTTATTCTTCTCAACCATCACTTTGAAAACCAGTGCACAATCTTCTGTCAGCAGGGATACCATTTTGCTGGCTGCCCGTGAAATCATCAATGAGACAACTTATTGTGCCCTGGTTACTATAGATTCCACCGGACAGCCGCATATACGCACCATGAATCCCTTTCCGCCGAATGATGAATTTATAACCTGGTTCGCGACCTCAAGAAACAGCAGAAAAGTGAGAGAAATAAAAAACAATCCCAAAGTCTGCGTGTATTATGCCGATCATATAACTGCTAAAGGTTATGTAAGCATTACGGGGACTGCTCAGATAATAGATGATAAGGAATTGCTTATAAAAATGAAACGGGACTACTGGGAGAATCTTCCGGGTTGGCAGGACATTTTTGTGCTGATAAAAATTGTTCCCCAAACTATGGAAGTTATTAATTATAAGCACGGCCTTAACAATGATCCCAATACTTTCAGAGCCCCTTCAATAGTTTTTTAATAACACCTTCTCCGCCGGTTGGCGGATTGTGCCTCCTCCGCCGGTCGGCGGATTCGGCGGCACGCGGACGGCGAAGCAAGGAGCTGCTCAGTTGAAGCACTGCCCTGAGGTTCATACTATTTGATTTACAGATTGTTGCCACTATACAGGGGGAAAATATAAAATAAATTATCCTGATAAAATGGGAAAATTAAAATAATCAGCCAAATTTGGCAATATGTACCTAATTAGATACCTTTACAAAAATATGAATTGATGCCAACTGTTGATAATATTTATGGGATTAAGATAAATATATACAATGGAGAACACAGACCACCACATATACATGCAGTCTATAACGAATTTGAAGTATTGATTCTAATAGAAAGTAAAGAAATATATGCAGGTAATCTTCCAGGAAAACAGATGAAAACTGTGCGTAGATGGTTATCTGATAATTCAGAATGGGCGATAAAAGTTTTTTATGAATTAAATCCACACCTGATATGAGACAAAACATTAAAATTCCAAGAATATTGAAAATAAACTGGATTAAAGGTTTTTTAATTTGTGTTATTTTCAATAACGGGGAATCAAGAATAATTGATTTTAAACAAATTCTGGAAAGATTGGGGATTCCAAAAGATTCCCCGGTCAACATTCTCATGAATCCAGTGGAGCTAGCAAAAGTTGAATTAATAAATCACACTTTATCCTGGAGTAATGTAAAACAGTTCATCACGATGAAAAATAACCGGAAAGAACAGGTCCCTTTTGAGATAGGAGCAGACGTTCTGTTAAAATACAGTTATCCCGAGGGTTCGGGATTTAAATCTAAAATTGGACGACTTATTCGTGAAGCAAGGATAAAATCAGGATTAACACAACAGGAATTAGCCCTGATGAGTGGGACATCACGAACCTATATCTCCCGTATTGAAAATGACCGGTCTGATATTGAATTAACTACCCTAATTAAAATAATCGAAACCGGATTAGGTAAACACCTGGAAATAAAAGTAAAATAAACGGCTATACCACATACATGCTTAAATTCATGTCTGCCTGATTTATAGTCTCCTTTTAATCTCCGATTCAACTTTTTCAGATGGTTGAAATATACTTCATTCCAAATAATGATATCTTTGCGGGATTTATTATTACGCGTTTGCCGGATGTACAGCATGATGCCCATAAAAAGGATCAGTGAAACCTTCCATATGGGAAGTTGTAATTGATACCGCAGATTGCTGATCGCATCTGACAGAAAAAGAGGATATCGCAATACAGAAAATGATTTTGCAAAATGAAATCTCTCTGGACAATTGGATTACTGGTGGTCTCAAACACTTTTATGACCCTGGCCTGGTACGGGCACCTGAAGTTTGCCGAATGGAAATGGTTCAATAAGCTGGGGTTGATATCTATCGTGCTCATCAGCTGGGGTATAGCCCTGTTTGAATACTGCTTCCAGGTACCTGCCAACAGGATAGGATTCAAGGAGAACGGGGGCGCATTTTCCCTGGTTGAGCTGAAGGTTATCCAGGAAGTGATCACCCTTACCGTCTTCACGATCTTTACACTGATCATGTTCAGGAATGAAACCTTCAGGGTAAACCACTTCATTGGTTTTGTTTTCCTGATCCTAGCTGTCTATTTTATATTCAAGAAATAAAGTAAACTTATCTTCTGACCCTTGCATTTCCCTCCCAGATGCTCCAGATCTGTTCTTCGTCAGCCGGCTGGGCATAGTCAGTCAGGAGTGTTGTCACCAGCGTCCCGCTGGCCCATCCGAACCTGATCCATTTCTCCGGTTCCCATCCTTTAAGGATAGCATACAGCAGGCCTCCGACAAAACCGTCACCCCCTCCGATACGGTCGAGCACGGTAATCTCGCGTGGTTCAACCATATACCAGTCATTGTCCGCCAGCATGAGGGCCCCCCACAGGTGGCTGTTGCTGCTTATCACCTCCCGCAGGGTAGTGGCAAAGACAGAAGCGCCGGGGTATGTTTTCCTGACCTGTCCTATCATATCCCTGAAGCTTTCCATTTTGACAGAGATCCCCTGTCCGCCAGTCTCAGGCCCTCTAATATCCAGGCAATACTGGAAATCCTCCTCATTGCCTGCAAGGATATCTGAGATACCTGCAATCTCACTGAAAATAGCATACAATTCTTTTTCACGTCCTTTCCAGAAAGATTCCCTGTAGTTCAGGTCGAAAGAGATCAGGGTACCGTATTTTTTAGCAGCCCTGGCCAGTTCAAGGCAGAATGTGCCTGTATCCGGTGACAGCGCAGCTATGAGACCCGACAGGTGCATGATCTGTACACCTTCCTTTCCGAAGATCCGGTCAACATTAAAATTTACAACGTTCAGCGTACGTCCGACCTCACCGGCACGGTCGTTATGTACACGCGGTCCTCTGCTTCCGCAGCCACTGTCGGCGATGTTAAACTGGTGGCGGTAGCCCCAGGGGTCACCCTGTGGTACATCAGGACCCTCAAATGCCATGTGCCTGGCGGCCAAGTCGTTTTTTATGAACAGGGCTATCGGGCTGTCCTTGACGAAGGTCGTCAGCACTTTAACAGGCAGTCCCAGGTATGAAGAGATACTTGCCACATTGGTTTCTGCACTTGTGGCCTGCATGATATAGGTGTTGCTTGAATGAACGGGTTGACCGCTGAGGGGGGTAATGCGAACACCCATGCTGGTCGGCACGAGCAGTGACCAGGCACATTCTTTTCCGGATTTAAGTTTCATGATGAAGATATTTAGGTTTGAGGTATTGTTATTTGCATAATATCTTATACTTCTTTTCAGACCTCAAATTGATTAACTGTACTTGTCTGCTGCCTATTTTGAGTTATGTGCACTGCTGGTTTGTGGTTCAACCCCAAACCAGCTATGCTTTGAATACCTCAGGTTTGTGGTTCAACACCAGTGAAGGCTTTAACTGATCTTATAAACCCACACTGGGTTCAACCCCAAACCAGCTATGCTTTGAATACCTCAGGTTTGTGGTTCAACCCCAAACCAGAGGTGATCTGTTTTTCAGAATGCCCCCACCTCATATATGCCACCATCGTATTTTTTTTCAAGCCTGACCTGAAAACCTTCCTTCATCAGTTTCTCACCTGTTGCCCGGCAGACCTCAGTACCATAAGGTGCCTGCCTGATTACATAGGTTCTGTCAGGATCAATATCTTTCAGCACGACGGTACGGGTGGTTTCTGCCGCACCCTGGCGGAACACCCCGAAAACACCTCCCTGCCTCGTCTGGAAATTGATTCTCTGCCAGCCATCCCACGAACCTTCACGTGGCTCGCCAAAGCCGGCCAGGTCTTTCCTATAGGACATATAATCATATTTACGCTGCATCTCCTGCATCCAGAGTGACCAGCTTTTTATCATTTCACGCTTTTCAGCATGTAATTTACGCGGGTCACCAAGAACAATAGGCAGGGTTCCGATCATCGACTTCAGCACAAATTCAAAATCCGGATCATCCATTTGCTGGTTGCCTATCACCAGCGAACCTGCCGGCACAGCCGGCGAACGCCACCACGCCATCTGCCTGACACGCAAAGGACCCACCGGTGAAGGTTCCTCAAAATTCGATAACCAGTTTCCCTCAGCATGCTGTGCAATGGCATAATCCATCAGCTGCAGCTTCCCTGCTGTTTCAAAAGTGCAATCGATGAACAGATCAGGTGCTTCAGCATGCAGCTCATCAAATAGTTTCAGTACCTCCTGGAAGATAACAGCAAAAGATTCCTGGTGGTCCCTGTGCAGCGGGTGATTGACCGCGTAACATCCGGAAATGGAATTATCGTTTATATAAGCGCTGGTAGCAACGGAGAAGTCGCATTTTGCGTAGGCGAGGCCATTATTTTTGACCAGTCCAAGGATGACATTTCTTATGTAAGTGGGCCAGCCGGTACCAAAACAGCTGCTGTGAAAATCTGTCTCCTGCAATTCCATGTGGACATTCCCCGGCTGTCCATCCTTGTTGATAATAAACCATTCAGGGTGATCCTTAAAAACTTTTGCATCGGTAGTAGCAGAGCAGATACTTATCCATAGGCCGGGTTTCATGCCCAGCGAACGTATATAATCGAATGTCGGCTTCAGTCCGCCCGGGAATTTGAGGGTATCCACCTCCCAGTCGCCGTAATTATTGCCCCATCCTTTTACCGAGGTGGCGCTGCTATGGTTCACCTGCCAGCCATCATCGAGAATGAACTCCTGTATGCCGCACTCTGAGGCAGCCCTGGCAACATCACGGATCAGGGTATCGTTAATGAACGTACGGAACGGATTCCATGTATTATATACAAAAGTGGGTTTTGTATTCAGCCGGACGATCCTTGGGCGAATGAACCGGGTCACAAACTCATTCACCTCGTTATCAACAACCTGGAAACCGTCGTCAGAGCTGTCATACAGGCAGATAAAGGTTTTTGTGCTCTCCCAGGTTTCTCCCGGCCGGAGCCATTTCCGAAACGGGAAATCATCACCAGGATGGGTCAATCCAATCTCAATATTATCTTCCGTGGTATTGTAAGCTGTTCTTTTGAGGACGCTCACCGCTTCGTTACCCAGGGCAATACCTCTCCGTTGGGTCATCTCATGAACCACAACCACCGGATCATCCCAGTTACCGATGAACATCCCCAGATGCTTCATTCGGCCATAATTCTCATAAACCACCGAGCTGATTTGAGACAGGCTGGTATTGAGATCTTCGACATTGACAGCTTCAAGGTTCAGATCCGATGTTCCCTGATTGGTGAAGCATATCCATTTCCGGATAACCGGGTAACCGGGATATAGGAGGTAATTAATTTCCAGCCGGATATTGATTTGTTTATCGGTGTTCTTAAGGGTTATTTTTACACCATTGCCACCGTTGTTATCAGTAATTGAATTTGTCGATAATAATTTCCATCCGCTGTAACCGTCATAGAGCCTCTCATTGATTAAAAATGAAAATTCCCTGCTTTTATTAATAAAATTATATGCTCCGGCAGTAAAAGAAAGCTCAGAAGAACATATGCTGTCATTGAGAATATTCAGGACACGGTATATTTTATCGTTATTAAGAATGATCCTGTCATCCGAGGCTGAATAATATCCCTGGTTATAAACTTTCCCGGTGGGAAGGAGCAATAATAATGTCAGAATAGTTCTCATCATTATATATATTACAGGTTGGTAATGAATCTGTTGCTTATTTATTACCGGTATTGTTCTGCTGTTTCATTTACCGGAACGTTAATAAAGATATAAAACAGAACAGAAATTTGTCTGTGCTGATAGAAATTTCACCTCCACTGTCTCAGGTCAATGCTTCCCTCAATATATTCAATTTCCTTTGGATCCTGGTCTGGAAAGAAATCAGTTGACAGTATCTTTTCAATGGAATCAATACTTACCGCAAAATCGAAAATATTCCTGTCACTGGGTTCGTTCCTGATTAAGAAAGCGATGCCTTTATAGTCAGGCCAGGATATGTCCATGATGATCTTAAAATAATATTCCGGGATGCCGACCTTATTTTGCCCTATTGTTTGTGTTATCGATCCCGGCACAGGACCGGTGATGATAAAAAGGCTGTCATTTTTCACTGCCCACTGACGTACCTTTTCCTCCAATCTTTTCCATACGCCCCTGTTAAAGCCCGGAACCTGCGGACTCATATTACTCATCAGGAAGGATTCGCTCATCGATTCAGGCGACCATTTCATATCAGCTGCCGGCACCAGGTGGCCGCGGTCAAAGCCGCTTCCCCTGTAGTCGGAGGGACTTGCAGAACCTGTGATGACATTGGTATCAGGACGGAAATTCTCACTTCTCTCCTCAGTGCCGGACAAGACCATTTTTCGGGTGAGGATGTAGGCTGTCCAGTCAGGCTGTTCGAACTGTTCATCATAGGAAAGCCAGAAGCCGGTCTTTTTCATCAGTTGTCCGTGGACCTCTGCCGGAATGCCGTCCTGAATGCTTTGTACATGCAGGATCATTGCCCTGCCTGCTGAAAAGTGCTCCGGTAAATCAGTTGCATAGAGATACGCCAGCAGACAGATACCCGCGGATAGCACTAATAACCCGGTGAATACCTGATCGATTGAAGATTTCCTGTTCTCCATTGTTTCATGGCTACATTCTAAAGACAAAAGATAAAAGGATAAAGATAAAAGTCTTTCAGTTTCTCGGTAAATACTTGTTAATCTTGCACTTATACGTACATTATTTATCTCAATTCTTTTATCTTTTATCTTTTTTCAATCCCTTCTTACTAACAGCCTAAAAGCCTTCAGCCTAATAGCCTCTTCCTTCAGCCTAACAGCCTTCTTCCTACTCACTACTCACTACTCACTTTCTTCTTCATCCTGTTATCCATTTATAGCTGCATCCCTGGTTGAAATGGATCACTTCAATAGACGGAAAGGCATTTGCCAGTTGCTCATTAAGCATCCTTATCCCATATTCCTCGCTTGTTCCATGATTGATGACCACAAGCGGCCTGCCCGTATCTGCAGCAAAGGTGGTCTGGGTCCATGTCCTGATTGTATCGTCAATGGATATAAACAGATCCGGTTCAAGACCCATAAACTGCATGGGATCGCATATACAACCTGTACCGATCCCCACTGAATTTACCAGGTATCTTTCATTACCGTAAAATGCTATACCGGGCTGACTTGCTGATTTCAGTGCTGTGGTTATCTTACGGGCAATGTCAATGGCAGGGGAAGAGACTGTCTTATAGACATTGTAATATGTCTCACTCCTGATGATGTCATCCTCCGTAAAACCCAGTGCCTGGCCTAGGGCAAAGGGTATGCCTATGGCGGGAATTTTATCCCAGACATCATGGCAGCGGATGACAACCATACCGTTATCCTCAATCCATTGTTTTTTCCTGTTAACCTGTTCCAGGTATTGGTCCCGGCCTTCACTAGCTTCAAACGCCTGTCCCTGTTTCCAGGCATCAAGGTCCCAGTGGGTGTAAAAGGTGGGTTCATGGACAACCATCACGTTCACCCCCGTGGCTGCAGCTTCTTTTAATGTGTCCCAGTAAGGCATCCAGGCTGTTCCTATTTTATTAACAACGGTCGTCGGATCCCCGGTTATTATCCTGTCGACGGATGGTTCCTTTACCTCGCATAATGACCGGAGGTATGCGTTCAAACCAGCGGCGGTAAGAGGATTTTCGGGACCGGATACATGTTCCTGTTCCCGGCCGGTAAACCGGCCGATCGGTAATGCGGCCGTCATAAGACCTACTCCGGCTGTGTTCACAAACGTTCTCCTTTTCATGATGAATAGATTTAAATTGACCTGACCATAACGAGCGCTTCCCCTTCCTGTCAGATTTACCTAAGATACTAAATTGTGCAGATTATCGAAGGGGCTGTCTCAAAAGTATCAAATGGACTTTTTAAAAATTCGGGTCTATGTCATTCATAAGCCTGTACGCCGCAGACGCGGCGTACAGGCTTATGAATAACCTCATAATATTTTATAGGTTATGGTGAGATTTTTAGACAGCCCCTTCAAGTTATGCACAGAATATTGTGAATAATTATTTTATACCTGTCCGGCTGAAAGATTCACAGGGAAATTGGTGAATGATTTTTCACAGAATTCAAAAAAATTGCTTTATTTGCTTCGCTAGAGACATGCTGCTTCCAGACAAATATCTGATTCAAAGCTGTTTATCGCTCTGCAACCAACCTGTATGCAAATAAAAATAGTTAAGGTAGAGCGGAAAAAGGAACTCCGTAAATTTATCCATCTGCCTGCAAAGATCCATGAAAGACACTCCAACTGGGTACCTCCGCTTTACATGGATGACAACCTCTTTTTTAATTCCGCGAGGAACAGATCGTTTCAGTACTGTGATGCCATACTTTACCTGGCATATGATGGCAGCAGAGTAGCAGGACGGATCATGGGGATCATTAACCACAGGTATAATAAAACGCATCACGAAGAGCATGCACGGTTTGGTTTCCTGGAATGCTGGAATGAGCCGGAGGTGGCTGCTGCATTGCTTAAAGCGGTGGAAGACTGGGCACGTGCAAGGGGTATGACCCATGTCGTAGGGCCGTTGGGGTTTTCCGATAAGGATCCGCAGGGGTATCTTATAGAAGGATTTGATGAGACAATGGTTCTGTCTACAAATTGCAACTTCTCCTATGTGAATGATCTTCTTGAAATGAACCTGTACAACAAGAAGATAGACCTGGTGGTGTATAAAATAGATATCCCTGATAAAATACCTTCCTTTTACACAAAGGTTTATGAGCGTGTTGTTGCATCGAACCGTATTACAGTGGAGGAATTTACACAAAAGAAACAGCTTAAGACACAAATCCGTCCTGTATTAAACCTTGTCAACCAGACGTTCAGCGAAATATATGGTTTTGATGCCATGACCGGAGAAGAGATGGATGCGCTCGCCGGCCGCTTTTTATCGATACTCGATCCGCGTTTTCTCAAGGTGATCAGGAACGAAACCGGAGAACACATCGCTTTTGTTCTGGGGATGCCTGACATAAGCAAGGGGATAATCCGTTCCGGTGGTTACCTCCTGCCACTGGGTCTCTTTTATATTCTCAGATCCGCCAGAAGGACAAAGCAGCTGAACCTGCTGCTTGGCGCAGTAAGGGAAGACTACAGGAATGCAGGCCTTGATGCCGTCATGGCAGTTAAGATCATTGGTTCAGCCATTGAGGCAGGCATGAAATATATTGACAGCCACCTGGAGCTGGAGGATAATGTCAAGGTAAGGGCGGAGATGGAACGCTTTGGGGGCAAGGTTTATAAACGATTCAGGATTTATCAGAAACAGCTCTAATATTTCCTTACTGAGAAAGTTAATGATGTTGCCAACCCTTCAGCCATTTTCTCTGGTTGGAGGAACTGCTTTGGCGCTGCGATATGGACATCGCAGCTCGGTTGATCTGGATCTGTTTTTTCACGAAGAATTTGATCATGCGATCTGATTGATTAAATATCTTTTTTACGGATCTGCTGAACAGCTTCGATCATAGCAAGGTAATTGTCGACAGGAACGTAAGAAGCGATTGAATTACCTGAGCCGATCCCATAGCCTTTGGATATACGCCGGTATTTTGTTCCTCTTTCCTGGACAATCCTGAATACTTCATCAGGCTTGTTAAGACAAATTATATTTACGTCGATACCCCCGAACAGGCCGATCCTGTCATTATACATGCTGATCCATTTTTCGAACGGGGCGATCTCATCTTCGTTGGAGTGCTTGGCATCAATGCCAAGGGCTATGATGTCTTCCATGACCTCAAAGATATTACCACAGCTGTGCAGCAGGAATTTTTTCCCTGACGAATGAACAATATCAATAACCCTTTTATATTGTGGAAGAATATGCCTCCGTATTGTATCGGGCTCGAGGAGTGTGGATGTTTTATACCCCAGGTCATCACCCATGCGGAAAAAGACAAACAGGTCACTGTACGATGCGGACATCTCTCTCCACAGCACTTCATACAGGTCACCGATTTTCGTGAATAACTGTTCAAACAGTTCCGGATC
>Ga0172366_10000278_pt1 | contig 35202 bp, 39 predicted proteins | sample LakKivSesite69cm_FD_114533 | JGI IMG/M metagenome (GOLD analysis project Ga0172366, IMG submission 114533) | Sediment microbial communities from Lake Kivu, Rwanda - Sediment site 69cm | ecosystem: Environmental > Aquatic > Freshwater > Lake > Sediment | place: Rwanda: Western Province, Lake...
GATGCAGATAGGGTCGGCGTCATCACGAGAAGCGGCAGGTTCGTGTTCGGCGACTTCTTGCTCGCCGTGCTCTCTCGAACGGTCCTCAAGAAACGCGGGGAGTCTACGATCCTGCTTGATGTGAGGGCAAGTAAGGCTGTGGTCGACTACATAACGAACCTCGGCGGGAGAGTTGAACTCACCAGAGTCGGGCACTCGTACATAGCAAACTCCATGCTGGACGGGAAGTTCCCCTTGGGCGGGGAGCTCTCGGGTCACATATACTTCAAAGAAGGCTACTACGGTTACGATGACGGGATATACAGTGCCGTGAAGCTGATCAAGCTGCTTTCGGATGAGGGCCGCGACTTAGAAGAGATACTGGGGGAGTTCGAGCATACCTACCCTTCTCCCGAGATACGAATCCGAGCCCCAGAGGACAGCAAGTTTGAGATCGTCAAGGTCATAGCAGAAGAACTCAGAAGGCGAGGCGTCCGCACAAATGCGATTGACGGGGTCAGGGCCGAACTGCCAAACGGTTGGTTCTCCATCAGGGGATCCAACACAGAACCAGCGCTAGTCATCAGGGCGGAAGGATATGGGCCGGGAGACTTGGAAAGGATGCTCAACGAGGTGAACTCGTTGATATCAAGGGGGCAGTCAGTCGAGAAAGAACGAAAGCCTGCCTCGAGCGCCTGACAACGGAGAGGCGTCAATGCCTCTGCCCCTTAGTGCCTTGGCCAGTTCCTTTGTGAATCCGTGGGTGACGTAGACCTTCTCCGGTTCCGCTCTTTCCACGGTTCTCATCAAGCCGTTGAAGTCAGCATGGTCGCTTATCGGGAAGGCTTGGTCTACGTCGACAGCCTCCGAGTACTGACCCATCAGGGACCAGCCGCTGAAGCCAAAGGACACTGCGCCTTTTCTTCTCATCTCCGCGTAGAGTGGCAGCCTCTTCGCGTACGATGGCATGTAGACGACCTTGGGAGAGCGCCCGTCGAGCAGTTCGGCTTCGACCCCAGCCGCTATTTCCTTCTTCCTGCTGATTTTCTCGCCGAACAGCCTGTATATGTCGTTGTACATTTCAATCGATGGCCAAGAGTAGCTGGCGACGCCGTGAAAATAGGGATCGAACATCATCTGCAGATGTTGCGACTTGCCCAAGGGATAGCCGGTTATGATGGCACATTTGTCCTTTCTGAGGAGATCCGTGATCCTGTCCGCGGCCTCGGATATGACGTCCTGTTCGCTGTCAAACACGAACTTCTCCACACCATACGTCGCCTCTGTGACCACGACCTTCGCGCGGGGTGGGCGAAATCCGTCCGAGAACTCGCGATCTCTGTCGTTGAAGTCCCCCGTGTACAGGAACTCATCATGAATGTAGAGTGCGGAGGACCCCAGTATATGGCCAGTCGGTACGAGTTCCGCAGAGTCGAGTTGAACCTTGGTGAAGAATTTCCCACGAAGCGCGGCCAAGATCTCAGTGGGCTCTGAGCAGACGGCCTTCTGACCTGCCCGCAGGTCGAAAATGTGGTCCGAATGGGCATGGGAGATGAACCGGAGCGCTGAGGTCGCTCCCGCGTGGTCCAATGCGACGGAGAAACCTGATCCGACGATTGAAGCGCCGCGTGCCCCGATCCTGACCCTGACCAAGAAAACCACCTATCCGGACTGGACAGCCCCCTGTAATGTCTTGGACCGTGAGACCCACACGGCAACGACAATGAAGAAGAGCGATAAAACGGCAAGCGCCAAGCTCGTCCCAGTGGCCACTGCCACGTCCGATTCAGCCGCGACGATGCTGCGAAAGTCGGGAGCGTCGGACAGCTCGGAAACCCAAATGGGGGTTCCGAACAGGTAGGTGATCGTCAGAAGGGAGAGGACCACTGCCCAAGGCGTTCGCGAACCCCATCCCGCCGTTGACAGAAGCAGCAGTGATGTCAACAGCATGCCCATAGCACCGTTCAGCAGCACAGCTTGGAGGCTGAGCGCAGTCAGTTCGGGCGCCACGACCAGCCTCACTGCCAGCATCATCAACACCCTGACGCCCCAGACCAGAAGGCCCACCGATGTCACAGCCAGAGCGATAGAGGTGGCCGTGGCGCTCAACGTCAGGTAGTTACGCCTCAGATCCCCCAACCAAGCCCCGATCGCGCTCGCGTCGCAGAGGGCCATTAGAACTAAGAACGGCCAGGGAAGAAGCCCGTCTTTGAACAGGCCGGTCACTGATGACAGAAGCAGAGGCAACGCCGCGCCAAAGAGCAGATACCCAAGATCCCGGAGCGTGGACATCAGCAGGATTGACGCGACCTTGACCCCCGAGACGGTCAACGCGAATCAGCCCTCGTCAAGTCCAGAAGATGCGCTGAGGTGGTCTTCACGCCTTCTATGACTCCGCCGTTGTTCGTGATCTCAGACACGACGCGCTCAACGACTGATCTATCGTCAGCACAGGATATCACCATTCGGTCATCGTCCCTGTAGATCCAACTTGAGCCGAGTCCCACTAGGACCCCTTCGACCGCCTGAAGGGCCAACCCCCTAACGGTGAGTTCCACCCTTCCGGGGCCCGACAGCTTCCTTTTGAGAGCCTCTGGTTCTCCGACCTCGAAGGAGGAGGCCCCTCTTATCATCACTGCCCTGCCGCAGAAGCCTTCTGGCTCGTCGGTGGCGACGACCACGGTCCTGCCGAGGTTCGTCATCGAGGCCAGGTAGTTCCTAGCTATTGTCACGTAGCCCTCTCCGATCTCGGGGGGGAGGTAGTCAACGACGAAGAGATCTTCGTCTCTAGCCAAGCAGATTGCTATCCTCGTTCTGGACAGCAAGGGGCGCGTAAGTTGGTCGCATCTGCGGCCAAGCACAGGACCGAGCTGAAGCAAGTCAACGACTTCCTGAGTTCTTGAGACATCGGCTGAACTCCTCCCATGGAGACGGAGTGCTTCTCTGACCAAGAGCTTCGGCGGAAGGGACAGCCCACCCAGAAAGGATGAGATGCTCATTCGCTGGCCACCCCTGAGAGGCGGACTTGGGAACGAGTAGTCAATTCTACCGGCGTCCCAAGGTAATTGGCCGGCTAAGGCGAAGATGACTGACCTCACAGCTGCCCTGTTCGCTCCGACTATCCCGAGGACCGAGCCCCTCTCGGCCTCGAAGGAGAGACCATCTACAAGTGGCTCCCCTCCGTCCCTGACCACAAGCTTGTCCACTTTCGCTACTGGCACTGAACTCAGTGCGATCTCACCTCGGAACTTGAGGGCTCATAACTCAAGATCCCGAGCACCGACTGCTCAAAGGCCATCCAAATCATAGCCCTCAGGCAGCGACAAGGGCGGTTCAGATTAATAGTTTATGTCCGTTGAACGAGTGTGCTTGCTACCGGCCTTGAGATGAGATGAAGAAAAGCGGGTTCGAAGTGCAGATGTTGGCTGCGGAAAGCCTAGGCGTGCGCAGCATGGCGACCGTAGTGAGAACTCCCGACGTCCGGATCGTGATAGATGCGGGCGTCGCCCTGGGACCCAGATTCGGACTGGCGCCTCACCCCTCCGAGTACAGGGCACTCGCCGACTCACGGGAGAGGATCAGGAAGGCCTGTTCGCAGGCAGAGATCTCGATAATCACGCATTACCATCACGATCACTACTCGCCCCCTTTCGACAGCGACTACATCTGGACGTGGAGTGACATCAAAGTCGCCGAGGAACTCTACAAGGATAAGACAATGCTGATCAAAGATACAAGGGAGCACATCAACCCCTCGCAGAGGATGAGGGCGTACCACTTCACAAAGTTCCTAAGGGCCACGTCAAAGGAAATGAGGATCGCCGACGGGGCAACTTATGAGTTCGGCGATACGAGAGTATCTTTCTCCAAGCCAGTTCCTCATGGCGAGGAGGGGACTCGCTTGGGATACGTCATAATGCCGAAAATCACTTGGGAAGACCGATCGTTCCTCTTCGCATCCGACGTGCAGGGTCCAATGGCTGACAGGACCAGAATCACGATCATGGAAGTAGGCGCGAATACTTTGTATGTGGGAGGTCCCCCAGCCTATTTGGCACCCTCCCAAGTTGACAGCCGCCTCATCGACAAGGGCCTGCAGAACCTGACGATGATCGCGAGCAGAACCCCCGTGACGGTAGTCGATCATCACTTGATGAGAACGGGCGAGTGGAAGGAAATCATTTCCGGCGTGGACGAGGCCGCGCGCGCTTCAAACAACGCCTTGTTCACGGCAGCAGGCTACTTGGGCGAACGCGAGACCGCGTTGGAGGCAAAGCGCGACCAGCTGTACAAGGAATCGCCCCCGAGCAGAGAATTCATCGCTTGGACGAGAAAAAGATACGAGGAGAGGAGGGCCGAACCCCCTCCCATCTAGTGTTGACGTGTGCGGCCGCCGGGAGTTTCATGGTCGCCCATTTTGAACCCGGGTTGCCAGCTATCCCCACTGGATGGGGGGCTGACGTCCTACCAGTCTAGACCACGGCCGCATCTGTATGGGGACGAACTGCCTGCTGTCGGTCTTTTGTGTCTTTACTCGAACTCGCCGGCTCCGCCCTCACCGGGACCGCCTGGGCCTCCACCAGGAGGCATTGGTCCTCCCCTTGGCTTTGCCGACGCGATCACATCGTCTATCCTGACTATCATGCTAGCTGCTTCGCTTGCGGATTTGATGATCTGTTCTTTGACCACGAGTGGCTCGATCACGTCCTCGGACCACATGTCGGTTATCTTTCGTTCGACAGTATTCACCCCAACCCAAGTCTGTTTGCCTTCGTGCAGTCGCCTCAGTTCAGCGAGTGTGTCTATGGGATCCATGCCCGACGTTTCCGCAAGAGAGGATGGTATTATCTCGAGCGCGTCTGCAAACGCTCTTATCGCCAGCTGTTCCTTGCCTGAAACCTGCTCCGAGTAGTCCCTTAGCCTGAGGGCGAGTTCCGCCTCCGGTGCCCCTCCGCCAGCGACCACGTAGGGATTCATGACGACATCCTTGACCACATAGATTGAATCATGGAGCGCTCTATCAGTCTCGTCGACGACCTTCTCGGTGCCTCCTCTTATCAGCAGTGTGACTGACAGCGGGTTCTTGCACTTCTCGACAAACACCCACTTGTCCTCGCCGAGTTTCCTCTCTTCGACCAACTGCGCCTCTCCTAGGTCGGCCGCTGACAGATCCTCCACGTTCGTGACCACCCTTGCTCCCGTCGCCTTGGCCGCCTTCTCCATGTCCGACTCCTTGACCCTTCTCACGGCCAACACGCCCGCCTTTGCCAAGTAGTATTGAGCTATGTCGTCGATGCCTTTTTGGCACAGCATGACGTTTGCGCCAGACCCTACTACCTTGTCGACCATCTCCTTCAGTATGTTCTGTTCCTCGTTCAAGAAGGCCTTGATTTGGTCGGGCCTTTCTATGTTGATCTTCGCGTCGAACTCGGTCTTCTCAATCTCCAACGGACCACTTATCAGCGCTATCTTCGCGTTTTCGGCCCTGTGTGGCATGCCAGAGTGCACCACTTCCTTGTCTATCGCTATCCCCTCGATGAGCTTCGTCTCGGCGATGGATCCGCCAGCCTTCTTCTCCACCTTGATGTCGTCCACCCTTGCCACCAATCGGCCATCCTGTTCTTGGGTTACTCTCAACACTGCGTCTATCATAATGTCTGACAGTTGGTCGCTGTTCTCCTTGACCAACTTGCTGGCCATGGACGTTACGGCCACCTTCTTCAATATGCTGCGGTCCTTCGGGTCGACCTTCTGGGCGAACTGCTTCAGGATCGAGATGGCCTTGGCGGCCGCCATCCTGTACCCCTCTGCGATGATCGTCGGGTGTATCTCTAGGTCAAGGAGCTCCTCCGCCTTCTTGAGCAACTCGCCCGCGAGCACGACAGCGGAAGTAGTCCCGTCCCCTACCTCAGAATCAGTTGTTTTGGCCACCTCCACCATTATCTTGGCGGCCGGGTGCTCCACCTCCATCTCCTTCAGAATCGTGGCGCCGTCGTTTGTGATCGTGACGTCGCCCAAGGAGTCCACCAGCATCTTGTCCATGCCGCGGGGTCCAAGGGCCGACTTCACAACTTCCGCTATGACCTTGGCTGCCATGATGTTGTTTCTTTGAGCCTCACGCCCCCTAGATCTCGTGCTACCCTCCTTTAGCAACAAGACAGGCGTTCCCGATACATTTGCTGGAACTACTGACATTTCATTATTCACCCTATGGAAAATCGTCCGCACTGACGAGTTTTATAAGTTTTGCCGGCGCCGGTAGATCCCCAACCAACCGCTTCACCCGAGATATGCTTTTTAAGACTGGAGCCTGACCATGCCGCATGGCGGTTCAGTGTCCGTGTGGGAGAGACATCAAGGAGGCGGGCGAGTTCAAGCTCCTTTTCCTCAAGAAGGAACTCAATGAGATAGACATACTATGTCCCAACGACACATGCTACCTGAGAGAACTCGGGTTCATCAGGTTTGACGTGAAGGACGGCAAGGCGAAGTTCCGGGAGGCATCGTTCTACCCACCGTTCGTGACTTGGAACAAGAGCCAACTCGGAGATGAGGAGGCTGGGAGCACCCTGAAGAAGATGCTGAAGGAACTGGTGACGCAGTACGTGGACTGGGATGTCCTCCTGACCGAAATGAAGTAGCCTAGTCCAAGAAGTCAGACACTTTGGGTATCTCGCTGGGTAGGCCCTTCCTGGTCCTTATTGAGGCCACCACTCCAGACATTATGGAGGAGGGCACTGTGTCCCAACGCAGGAATGAAGTATCCCAGAACGCCCTGCCCCCGGTGGAACTCCTCATGGTATCCGACAGACCGAACGATTCGGCCGCAGGTATCTCGCCCACGACGTACGCCAGGTGCCCCTTCTGGTCCACAGATGTCACCTTTCCCCTGAGCTGGTTTATTATCCTCGTCACGGTCCCCACTTGCTCCATGGGCACCCTGACGTCAATCCTCAGGATCGGCTCCAGAAGCGACGTCTTGGCCAACAACATGGCAGCGTAGAGTCCCCTCTTCATGGCCGGGATCATCTGACCAGGCCCATGGTGCGCAGGATCCTCGTGAATGGTCGCGTCCATCAGCCTTACCTTCAGACCTCGGACGGGCTCTCGTGCTAGGACGCCCTCCGCCATTCCCTCGCTGAAACCTATCCGCAATGAGCCGCTGACCTGTTCAAGGCGTTGCACTCCCTTCGTCGCGTCCACGAAAACGCTCATGCTCTCGCTCATGGAGATGATGCCCTTAGCGTCATCGGGATCCCAACCAGCCTCTCTGAGCAACCTCGCCCTCTCCTTGGACTCCATGAACTCGGATATCTTGCCCTGCGCTATCATCTTGAGGACCTCGGGCTCCAGCGGCTCCACCTCAACGGAAACCTTGTTGTGGCCGTTCGGAGACCTCGTCGTTATGGGACCACCCTTGTCCAAGACGCTCTCCCTGTAAATCACAATCGGGTTGGACGATGCCACGTCTAAGCCAGCTTCTTTGATGAAGGTCAGCGCGACCTCCAAGTGAAGTTGGCCCATTCCGCTGAGCAGATATTCCCCGGTCTGTTCGTCTATGTGGATCTTGAGGTTCGGATCCTCTATGCTGAGGCGTTTCATGACGTTCACCAACTCTGGGAGATCCCTCGGTTGCTTCGGTTCTACCGCCAGCGTCATGACGGGCTCACTGACGTATCTGATCCCTTCGAACGGGAGGATGCCCTTAATCGTTGATATCGTCTCTCCTGCTCTAGCGCTGCTCAATCCCAGTATGGCGGGGATGTTCCCAGCTCCCAAGGAGCCCACGATTTCCCTGTGAAGCCCCATGTAGAGGCCAACCTGCTGTATCCTCCCGCTGTCGCCTGTGCCTATGAGGTGGACGTCCTGCCCTGCCATGACCGTCCCTGAGAACAGCCTCCCGGTCGCCACGACCCCGGCCTGGGGGTCAACGCGCATGTGCGAGGCGACAAATACCGTAGGGCCGTTCGGATCGCAGGAGGTCATCGCCTTGCCGACCTCGCTGTCAATGTCTCCCCTCCACAGTTTCGGCACCCTGTACTTCTGAGCCACATCGGGGGAAGGGAAGTGATCCACGGCCATGTCGAGCACCGCTGACTGGACCGGGAATCGCTTGCTCAGGTCTTCCGAGGCGCCGCCCTGGTAAGCATCGACTATGTCGGAGAACTTGAGCCCCTGTTTTGTGGCGATGTTGAGCGTTATGCCCCAGCGATCTTTGGCGCTCCCGAACGCCACGCTTCCCTTGAAGGGATCAATCCGCCAGCTGTCCTTGAACTCCGCAGGGCCATACAGCTCTATCAGCTTGTTGAAATCCTGTATGATCTTCAGCAACTTCTGTTCTATCTCATTGCCGTTCAGCTTCAGCTCTTTGATGAGCCTATCTATCTTGTTCACGAATAGGACGGGTCTCACGTATTCCTCCAGAGCCTGTCTGGTCACGGTCTCGGTCTGAACCACTCGGCCAGTGGACCACCGAGGGTCTCACTGTTTACCTCTTCGACCGAGTCCACGACCACTACGGCTCCGTCGATAGCCCTAAGGGATCTAGTGACATTTCCGGTGAAATCTATGTGACCAGGGGTGTCTATCATGTTGATCAGGTATGGCTCCCCTTCGACCTCGTGATAGAGCGATACGTTGGCGGCCTTGTATGTGAACTGTCTCTCCTGTTCTATCTTGAGATAGTCGAGCGCCAGTGCCTCGCCGGCGACGCTAGGCGAAAGAAGTCCCGAGGACGCCAGCAAGCTGTCACTGAGTGTGGTCTTGCCGTGGTCAACGTGGGCTATTATGCCGATGTTCCTTATCCGATCCCTGCGGTTGGCTATCTTCAGTATCTCGTCCGTGGTCTTGTACCTTGGCATTTTCTATCAAGTTCTCCTCCGGTGTTCATCGGCCTCGGCCGCAGTCATAATAAACGTTTCCAGTTCAGAAGGAAGCGGACGAATGCAGTCGCCTGAGTAACTGACAGTTTCATTCATCCGCGGCACGTTCAAGGTGATGACATCCAACTGATCCGAGTCAGCCCCGCGGTACGATGCACAATACAAGAAACTCTAGGTCGATGTGGAAAAGCGCACTCACTCGGCCTTGCTTTGTCCTTCCTTGTATTTTGACAGCAGAGATTCAAGTTCCTTCGAGGCAGACTCTATTATCTCCGTTGCCTTCTCTTCCAACTCCTTCGGAGCCTCGCCAGCTCTGGTCAAGTGCCTCAGCTGGAAGAGTTGGACGCTTTGCCTTCTGAATGCTCGTAGCAGCCCATCTTGGCCTACACCCAAGTCCAACCACGGCGGCAGGAAGAGGTGAACCCTCCCGGCCCAAGACGGTTCCGAGCCAAAGCTCTTCTTTCTGGACTCGATGAACTCCTTTCCCTTTGCTTCTAAGTGGTATCGTCTGGAGGCACCCTCGGCCTTCCCGCGGACGTAGCCCTTTTCCTCAAGGTAAGACAACATGGGATAGACCGAGCCTGGGCTCGGCCTCCAACACCCGAGGGATTTGCTCTCGACCTCGTCCATTATCTCAGACCCAGTCCTTGGCTTTTCTTCTATCAGCTTCAGGATCAGGAACCTGAGCGCGCCCCTGGGTGGCAGCAGAAATCTCTTCGGGCGTGGACCTAGGGGACCAGGAAACATATCGGTATCGATATCGGTATCGATATTTAAGCCTTGCCTGTGCTACAGGTGGAGGCCGGCTCCGCGTTGCTTGGGCGCAGGACGGATAGCTCCACTCCTATTTCTGAGACCGGAGTTCTTCAACCAGTTCCTTGGCCCGGTCGAATCTGATCTTCTTCTCCCTGACCATTGCCTCTGCAACCTTGTCTGCCAGCTCTCCTTGCGCTCCAGCCGCAGAGGCTAGGTTCCTGGCGTGGAGCCTCATGTGCCCCAGCTGAATGCCCTCCTTGGTGAGCGCTCTGAGCGCGGCGAAGTTCTGGGCCAAGCCGACTGCGGCAATTATCCTTCCCAACTCGGTTGCCGTCTTGACCCCCGAGATCTTGACGGAGAGTTGTGCGACTGGATGCACCTTGGTGGCCCCGCCAACCAGTCCCACTGCCATGGGCATCTCTAGGGTCCCGACTAGGTCACCCTTCTGGTTCCTCTGCCACGTCGACAGGGGCAGGTACCTCCCTGTCCTCGCTGCATAGGCGTGTGCTCCGGCCTCCAGAGCGCGGTGATCCTGCCCTGTCGCCAGCGCCACGGCTATCACGCCGTTCATTATGCCCTTGTTGTGCGTAGCAGCTCGATAGGGATCTGCCGCGGCAAACGACCAAGCCTCAACGATGGCATTGACATCCTCGTCTCCTCCCAAATCTTCTCTAGCGATAGTGACCCCCGCCCTTGCGAGCCTTCTGTCGGCAAGGTTCGAGATGATCCGAAGGCACACCCTCCCGCCCGTTATCTTCTCAATGAAAGGAGCTACGGCCTCGCACATCGTGTTCACCGCGTTGGCGCCCATGGCGTCCCTCACGTCGACCAGCAGATGCACGATTACCATCCTCCCGGTTGGAGAATCCAAGATATTGACCTCGACCCCCTTGGCCCCTCCGCCGACTTTGGTGAGGAAGGGATCCTGATCGTTGGCCATCGTGAGTATCTCCTTGGAGTGATCGAGTATGGCTCGCTTCGAGGCCTCTGGTTCCTTTGTCCCGAGCACTTGGATCTGGCCTATCATTATGGGGTCTGTGGCGCTCGTGATTATCCCTCCTCCACCTCTCATGATCTTAGCCGCATTGCTCGCGGCTGCCACGACGGAGGGTTCCTCGATCGCCATGGGAATCAGGCGATCTTGACCGTCTATCATGAAGTTCATCGCTATCCCCAACGGGCAGGGCATCACCCCTATCACGTTCTCTATCATCCTGTCGGCGGTTTCTACCGTCAGATTACCTGCCCTGTTGAGGAGCTCGGCCTCCTCCGGAGTCAGTCCGCAGGCTTTGCGGATGTACTCCACCCTCTCCGCTATTGTTAGCTTGAAGAAGCCAGATACTCTGGATGTTCCCTTCACAACTCAACTCTGGGCACTCTGACTATAAAGTTGTCGTCCGTAGAAAATCGACTACGGCATCTGACTACGAGAGGCCCAAGGGCGTCAGCCCTTGAAGTCGTACAGAACTTGCGCGAAGCCTTCGATTCTGCCGTGGGCTATCCGTATGCCCTCTGACCTGAGCATCCTCGCCTTCTTCGGAACCCACGATTTCCCGCCGAACCCGCCGAGCCTTCCGTCCCAGTACACGACCCTGTGGCAGGGAATTATCGGAGGGTTCGGATTCGCTCGCATTATGCTGCCGATTGCCCTTGCGGCGTTGGGCACCCCCACTGCCCTCGCGACGGCACCGTAGGTGGAGACCTTCCCCCTAGGTATCCGCCTCACGGTCCTGTACACGGCCTCTTTGTCCACCTTGCGTCGCCTCGCCATGATTTTGTGGGGCGCGCCTCCCATGTTAAGTGTTTGACCCCGAGAGTCAACGCCGCTTCACGTCCCTCCTAGGCCTAAGTCATTGTGGTCTCGCGAGCTATTGCAGGTCGTCGCGCGCAGGCCTCTCGAATTGTCAGTCTAGGGGACTGTGGAGTGCCGGTTCAACATGTCCGACTCCCTCACGTTGAGAAGCCTCATCAGTTCCGTGACCATGGAATCCAGCAGGACGCTCACGGACAGCTCGAAAACCGTTCCAAGCGGGGCGAGGGGCTCGTGAATCCCCAAGAGCTGTCTCGAGAAGTAGTCAATGGACCGCGTTCTCTGAGCCCTTCCTGAAACGATCAGGACAACATCGGACAACTTCGCCAAGTTGGAGTTTGGAAATGACGTTATCGACACGACCTTAGCGCCCACTCGTTTCGCCACTTGGGCTGAGCTCACCGTCAATGCCGTGTCACCGGATCCAGAAACAGCCAACAGAATGTCGCCGTCCCTGATCGCAGGGGTTATGGTCTCACCTATGACGAAGACGTTGAACCCCAGATGCATGAGCCTCATGGCGAACGACTTGGCCACCAGCCCGCTCCTGCCAGCACCCACCACACCGACCACTCTTTTCTCGCGATAAGCCGTCACAAAGGTCTCCATGAAACGGTCGGCTTGTTCCGGTTTCACGAGATCGAGGCTCTGTTCTACCGCCCTGAGCAGGTCATGGAACGGGGGTCTTGTCCCCATGGTGGTGGCGACGAAACGAGGCTATAAATGCATAATCAGCGTCGCGAGATCAAAGGGCGGCAAAAACACGCGGTAGTATATGGAGACAGCCACTAGGACTACGAGCATGAGAAGCACGATGGCGTCCAGCCTCCTGAGCTTCAAGACCTTCCACCTTGTCTTGGATGGAAGGGCCCCATAGCCCCTGAGTTCGAGGGCATCCGCTATCTCGTACGTCCTCCTGATGACGCCAACGAACAGAGGAACCAGTATCGGGAGCATCGACTTCATCCTCTCCGTGAGACCGCCCTTCCCCACCTCCAGACCGCGCGCCCTTTGGGCGTCGAATATGGACTGGAACTCCTCGGCTATCACGGGGATGAACCGCATGGAGAGCGTGAACGACAGGGCTATGTCCGCAGAGACCCCAACTTGTTCCAGAGCTCTGCCTAGGTCCTCCGGCGATGTTGTGAAGAAGAACCAAGAGGTGGCGGAAGCGACGACCACGAACCTCAGGGCGAAGTACACGGACTGAAGGATGTTCCCGGTGGTTATCATTTGCATCACCAAGATGAGCACCAAGAAGAGCGTGAGCGCCCTAATGGATCTCAGCCAGAAGGCGAGAGACCTGCTGCTGATTAGGATAGCGAATTGGATGAGTAGCAAGGCCAGTATCTCGATTGGATCCAGCGTGGTGACCCCTAGCAGAGTGAAGGTCACCGACATCAACAGCTTCGTCCTAGGATCGAGCCTGTGGATGGGAGTGTCGAGCTTGGAGAACCTGTAGGCCCTGAGGAACGCCAGCGACATGACTCACGCTTCTCCCAAGAGAGACGAGACGTCGACCGGGGCGAATGAACGCTCACTGGCCCCTGAACTGAGAAGATCATGGCAAAGCGAGGATAGGAACGTCTGCGACATGTTCGCCCTTTCGAAGGCGGAGGGCGACTTCAGCAGATCGACCAAGTTCCCATGCCAAGTGACCGATCCCTCGTTCAGCAGGACGCTCCTCTCGGATGTCTGTAATGCGAAGTCCACATCGTGAGTGACCATGACGACGGACTTGCCCTCATTCCTGAGTTTCTGAGTGAGGTCAATCAGGAAGAGCCTGTACTGGTAGTCTAGACCCACCGTGGGCTCGTCCATGATGATGACCTCCGGCCCCCAGGCCAGCACTGACGCTATTGAGAGCCTCCTCTTCTCCCCCCCACTGAGGTCAAACGGATTTGACGAAAGATAGTCCTTCAGGCCGAACTTGGTCGATACATCGTTGACCACGACGTCGGCTTCCGCATCAGTGAAGCCCATGTTCTTGGGCCCAAAGGCGATTTCTTCCCTCACTGTCTCGGAGAAGAAGCTCTTCTCTGGGTTTTGGAATATCACCCCTACCTTCTTGGCGAGTCGCGACACTGTCGTGTCGGATGTACCTAGGGCGTCGACCAAAATCTTTCCCCGGGTCGGCATTAGGAGCCCGTTGAACATCTTGATCAGTGTAGTCTTTCCGGACCCGTTCGGCCCCATTATCGACGTGGACGAACCCGAAGGCACTTCCAGCGACACCCCCTTGAGGACCTGTCTCCCTGGCTCGTAGTGGAAGTCCACATCTATGACCTCTATCTTCGCCAATCCTACCTCCTCCCTCTGGCAAGAATCGGACCGACATATGCCGACGGCTCAGACACCGGTTTGTCTCTGGCCCCTTGGACCTGTTCACCGTACCTCTTCCAGAAGAGATACGACGCGGGATAGTTCGCCTGTAACTTATTCTCAAGGCAATAGTCCAACGCGGAGAGAGGATTGTCATCCACGGCTATCGACCCCTCCTTGATGACGAGCATCCTATTGGCGACGGTGTAGAACAGCTCCAGCCGTTGCTCTATGACTACGGCCGTGGCCTGCAGCTCAGAGCGCAGTTTCGTCAGGAATTTGACGAAGTTTCTGGCCGCCACGGAGTCCAAAGACGAAGTTGGCTCATCGAGCACAAGCAGCTTGGGTTTCATGGCCAGTATCCCCGCGATCGCGGCCCTCTGCTGGAATCCACCTGAAAGCTCGAAGGGGGGCCTGAGGCGTTGGTCCTGAAGGCCGGTCAACGACAGGCTCCAATCGACCCGGTCCACGATCTCTTCCCTTGGAAGAGCTAGATTCTCCGGACCAAAGGCAACATCGTCCTCTACGGTCAACGCGAAAAGCTGGTTCTCAGGGTTCTGGAGGACGAATCCGACCTTCTGAGCTAGAGTATGAACGTTCGATTTTGCCACATCCTCCCCGAGAACCGTGGCGCTGCCGGAGAGGTTACCGGGGTAGCTGTGAGGTATGAGCCCCGTGACGAGCCTGGCTAAGGAAGTCTTCCCACTGCCGGATGGACCTGTGACGAGCACGAACTCTCCTCCTTTGATGTCCAGGTTGATTCGTTCCAACGCTGGTCTTGGGCTTCCCTGGTAGGAGAAGGAAATGTCTCTGAGGGATACCACCAGGCCGTTGGCCATGACTCGGGGTTCACCCCGTAGGATTCGCTAACTTAAATGCTTGGTCAGGAATTTGCTGGCGACAACCAGGGACTCTTCAACGCTCTTCGTCGAGCTGAGGGCGCTGGCTCTGACATGCCCGCCACCTTGTCCTCCCAACTCCTTGGCAAGATCCGAAGACAGATCCCCGAGGCTCACTGAAGACAGTTCGGTGAAACGCCTTGAGGCCCTAAGGCTTGCCTTTGACCCTTGGCCCTCCTTGGAAAAGACCACGGCCAAGTCCGCCCCAAGCCTCACCAATGAGGACGCAACAGAGGAGTGGTACGACCCCACCTCCGTCAAGACCGCCACAACTTCTCCCAGTTTGAGTACCTTCATCCTTTGAGCTGCCTTGAGTTTGGCGATCATCTCGTCCCTTGTTTCTTCCCTGGAGATTATCTCCCAAGCCTTGGATATCCTCGCGCCTTTGGAGCCTAGTTGGCATAGGTGCCTCAGGGTGTCGTCATTGGCCTCTCGCAGGCCTGCAGTGTCCGTTATGATCCCGGCGAGCAGGGCAGTGGCGGTTCTCTCGTCCAAGTCGCAACCGGTCTCGTCGAAGATCTCAAGCATTATCTCTGAGGTGGAAGTGTACGGGCGTTGAACGACAATATCGTATAGACTGGCATCTACCAAGGGATGATGATCTATCAGTATCCTGCGCTTTGCACCCTTCAGCACCGCGATATCCAGTCCCGTGGTGCTCCAGCCTCCCGTGTCGAGGAGCATGACCCACGAATCGTCTGGAATCAGTGGCTCATCATTGCTGACTTCAAGGCCGAGGAAGCTGACCAGACCCATGGACTTCCCCGGGAGTTGTCCCAACGAGTGTATGCTCACAGCGGTTGACGGAAGCATACGGAGCGTGATTTCCCTCATGGCATGGGACGATGCCAAGGCATCCACATCTGCCCCTCTGTGAGTAAGTATCGTCACAGAGGTCGGCCTCTCATCCGAGAACAACGCGGACAGTGCAACTATGCCATCAGAGGATTCGCGCGATTGCACGCCCATGTCATTCACTGACTCTTCAAAGAGCCTCTTATCGTGTCCTCCAGTTCCTTGATCTTTTCCTTGAGTTTCTCCTCTTGCTTCTCAAGAGCTGAACTCCTGAGTTTCAACAGCTCCTGCTTTTCCTTCAGTTCCGTCTCAACCTTGCCCTTGTCCCTCTTGACGAGGATCCTGCCCGCAAATTGATAGACCTCGCTCTGCTGTTCTTGGCCCAAGGTCTCCAGAGAACTCTCCACTTCGGACAGTTCTTCCTGAACGCGCTGGCGCTGCAGGACGGTCGTGTCATAGGCCGATTGAGTGGACCGGAGCCTTGAGATCCTCTCGTTGACTTGCGGGGGGACGGAATCCAATTAGTGCACACCGAGCCTGAGAGGCTGAAGGACCGTTATTAACTTTCAGCCATTCACTGCTGAGGCAGTCCGGAAATTCTGATGGAGGTCAGCCCGGACTTTGTGTGCGGTTCGTATGCCCCCCCGGCGAACGTGTACCCGCACTTCTTGCACGACCAGATCCCCACACTGGCGCGGCTCAGGATCCCCCTCGCGCAGTTTGGGCACTTGACTTTCGACCTCCTTCTTGACATCACGTCAGAGGAGCGCCTCCTCAGGGTGAACCCGTACTTCACACCCAAGGAGCCCGATGGCTTCCTTCTCGCCATCCTAATCGCTCCTCCAGTTCATGATCCTGCCTATCTCTTTCGCCTTCTCCCAACCCGTATCCAGCATCTCGAATATCTGCGGCGGCGAGAGATACCCTTGGTCGTTCTTCATGACTGCGCACAAGTTCCCATCACGCGTGTATGTGAACGAGGTGAACCCCTCGGACGCCTGCTCCTCCTCTAGATCCGGATCCACGAACCACTTCTCCCCCACTATGCCGAAAGTTGTTGACACCGGGTAGTCCTTCACTATCAGTGGCATGAGTTCTCCGCTGAACACGGGGACATCCCCTTCGATGTTGAACTTCTTCATATTTGTGTTCTCCAAGGCCTTGACCGCAGCGAGGACCGCTGTGTCCGTCATGTTGCCATTGTAGTCCAGGACGTAGACGTCAACGTAGACCACGTAAACCACCTTTCCGGGCTTAAGCGCGAGAGCTTCTAAGTCTATGGACTTGGACTCTCTAATGCTCCTATCTACGTATCTGGCGAGCGCGATGCTCCTTTCATCGGGCGGACCGGGCTCGAATGTGGGTGAAGCCAAGGGCAACAGCTCCGCGTTCACAGTCAATACCCCCTGGTCTGGAGTGTCCGGGAAGGGAGTGCCGACCTCGACTTTCACCCCGACCAAGACCTTCGTACCCCCTAGAGTAACTAGGGCTGACCCCTCGGCCTTCTTTAGAAGGCCCGTCTCGAACTCGATCTTCCTGAACTCGCTGAGCGACCTGCCGTCTATCCTCTTGTCTTTAGCTAGGAGATCCAACATCTCCTTGTGCAGGATCCTCGAAATCACCGAGTGCTCCTTCGTGACCGACATTATTGAGTCTCCTCCTTCTCCTGCCCCTCTGGTAGGTTGTACTTGGATTTCAGGGCGGCAACCTGCATCGCGTATAGCTTCATGCTACCGTTTATCGCCATCGATATTCCCTGCCTGAATTCCTCCCTAGTCAACAGACCGTCCATCTGCAAGAGCGAAATTTTGCTCATCGTTGGGATGTATGCGATCGGCATGTCAGCATCCCCTTCTTTGTCCTCAGTGTCATTCAGGTCCAACACCATCGTTCCATGGATTTTGCCAACGGCACATCCCGAGACGATCCCCCTGAGCGGTATTCCAGCATCCGCCAGTGCCAGTGCCGCAGCTGTCAGGCCAGCGACCCTGGTCCCTCCATCTGCTTGCAGTATCTCTATGAAGACTTCCACTACAGTCCTTGGGAAGAGCTCTGTCATCATTATAGGCTCTAAGGCGTTCCTGATCACCATTGAGAGTTCCATCTCCCTTCTGGACGGGGCCGGGGATTTCCTCTCATCGACGGAGAACGGAGCCATGTGATATCTCACCCTGAGGATCGCCCTGTCTGGAAGCTCAAGGTGCTTCGGATGGACTTCCGAAGGACCGAAGACCGCAACGAGAATCTTGCACTTGCCCTGCTCGTAGAGCACAGAGCCGTCGGCGTGTTTCAAGTAACCAAGTTCTATGCTCACTGGGCGCAGTTCGTCCGATTTGCGTCCGTCTGTCCTAATTCCGTTCTCATCTATCAATTTCGTCTTTTCTTCTGTCATTCTCCTTCCACCTTTCCTGAGATGAGCTCCACAACTTTCTCGGTGAGCCCGTATGTGTGAGCTTCGTCCTCTATCAACCTCAGGGCCCTAATTAGCTTATCGCGCATTGCCGGGTCGTTCGTTGTCACTATCACGGTGCCGTTCTGCCCCACGATTGCCCTTGAGTTTGAGGCCTGCTGGATCTTGGATAGCATGGAGCCTCCCCTGCCTATCACTCTAGCGATCTTGGCTGGATTCACCCTCACCAAGAAGCCGAAATCTGCCTTCCCCAACTCCGGTTCCCTTATCGTCAGGAGCGGATCCTGGCTCCTGTCATACGCCACTATCTTCGCCTTCAGGACGGTTCCGATGTCGAACGTCCTCAGCGGGTCATCTCTAGTGGGGTCGAATCTCCTGCCGAACACGTCCGTCGCGGGCAGAACGCCGAAGTATGGCGAGTTTATGTCCACCTTCCACATGTTGTATGTGACATCGCACACGATCCCTACCACTAGGTCTCCCACCCTGGGAACATAGAACCCCTTCAGCGGTATCACGCTGACCGCGTCGGGGCCTCCCCTGCGGATGCCCACCCTGGTGGCCACCACAGAGTTGCCGATCCTGACCGCGTTATCGCCAGCCCTGTAGTTGCCCGAGCCAATTACCTCTCCCGGGACCACCACCACCGGGCCTCTAGATTCACCTTCCAACTCTTTCTTGCCCTCGCATCCCGGTCAGACTAACATTACTTTAGCTTTTTCGCCGAACCTTTTGGCCATCTTCTGCACGACGTCGGTTCTCGTGGCCTCAGGCACCTTCACAGTCATCGTCATCAGGTCGCCCTTCCGGCGGGGCTGAATCACCATATCGCCGACAGACTCCAAGTACCCTCTAACATGCCCCATCAGATCCGGTGGAAACTCCACCTCGATGTCAGCCTCCTTGACCTTGATGGGAAGCACTCTCTTCATCTCCTTCAGTATGGGCTTGAGCTGGTCTACTGCGTCTTTGGCCGAATCAATCGGCATTGACATCTTGTCAAACGCTTGTTCCACCCTCAGGAGAGGGATGGGAGTATTCGTCTGAGGGTCGATGGACACGCGGGAGATCAGAACCATGATGGACTTCTTCTTCTCCTCAAGCAGTTTCCTCCTCATATGGGAGGGCACTTGGAGTTCGCCATCATCCAAGATCACCTTGCATATCTTGTGCGGATCAACGGTCGAGAACGCTTTGAGCAGGGAATCCCTGGACGCGCGCTCCCCCTTCTTGTAGTCCCTGAAGACATCATCGAATTTCATAATCTTGTCGCTCCACTGCGTTCTCTTCAGCTTGTAGTCCAAGGCGCGCTGAGGATCGACCAATACCTCAAAGTGGTTTCCCCTTACGTCGAGCCGAGCCAGCGTGATCTTCTCAGACATAAGGACTACCTACTTCTCCGGTGCCTTGGGCGGATGCCTCTTGGCAGCTTTCTCGAATATGGTGGCGATCTCTTCTTCCTTCGCCACCACGGCCTGCTTGTCCTTCGCATCTATGTATATCATCCTGATGACATCGGGCGTCGCCTCGGTCTTGTTGCTGGCTATCATCCCGGCCAAGGCCAGTTCCTTCAGCGCCTCGAGGGAGACTTCCTTGTCGTAGAGCTGCCTCGTTGCGTCCAATGCTTCCGTCTTGTTCACCCCTGATGCGGTCAGGAAGTACCTGTTGTATATGCCGCTGGGGTCGAGTTGGTGTATGGATGGGCCCAGCAGGTCAACCCCCCCGATTATCAGGGAGACACCAAAGGGCCTGACGCCCGCGTTCTGCGTGTAGCTCTGCATGATGTCGCCGAGCCTTCGCGCGAGATAGTTCATGTCTATGGGCTCGTCATAGAGCAGCCTGTTCATCTGTGACTCTTGGCGGGCCACATCAATCAGAATCCTCGCATCCGAGGTGAACCCCGTCACCGCAGCTGCGACGTGCTCATCTATCACAAAGATCTTATGGCTGAAACTCCTGTCCTGCAGAGCATCGGTCTTCTTCTCCACCCCGGCGAGGACAACTCCGTTGCTGGAGCTGGCCCCCAGCGCAGTCGGACTGTTGTTCACCATGATCATGGCGTAGTCGACTTGCCATAGGCGACCATCGGGAGAAAACACCGTGATTGCCCTGTCGTAACCCATCCCAGGCATCAACGCGCGCACCTAGAACTCAAGCTCCGCCGGGTTCTGATAAACCTTTTCGAGAGCTGACCCTACCCACCTTGCGCTTCAGCCCTTTGACCGTGCCGGATACCAGCATGACGCGCAACCCCGCATTGGCGGCCGAGATTTTCTGTTTGATCTCATTCACGCGGAGGTGAGGCACCGACAGGATGGCTAGGCCAATATCCAACGCGAAGACATTGTACCTGAAATGGCTTTGCTCAGCGCGGGGTTCCTCGGCAAGATGCAACAGCAGAGTCCGGGCGGAGTTCAACGTCATCCTAGACGCGTCAAACTGGACGAGAAGGTATCTCCTTCGAATCTTCTTCACTATTGACTAGATGCGCTGAATAGACTTAAAACTGTGATGGCGAGTTCACATGAAGGGTCTGGGATTTTGGGCGGCCAAAGGAGAGGTTTCCTTCTGTCAGTGAGCTATGACGGGAAGCTCAGGAAGGCAGTGCTGAAGTTCCTGAGTGAGGACGGAAAGAACGTGTTTCTCGTCGAGGACCCCACGGACCACAAGCCTTACTGTCTCAGCGATATCCCCCCTGAGCAGCTCCGGGCAGACAAGGAGTTGACCTCTCTACCCGGGGTGACCGGCTTTGAGCGCGTGGAGAGGTTCGACGCCCTCTCGCAGAAACAGGTCACGATGACCAAAATCATAGCCACTGATCCTCTCAGCATAAGTGGCAAGCCGAGCGGCACGGTGAGGTCAGTTCTCAGACAGGTGTGGGAAGCAGACATAGTGTACGTCCTGAACTATGTCTACGACATGAACCTCAGACCTGGACAGTACTACGACGTGTACGATGATGAGTTCCGGCTTTCGCTATCCGAACTCAAAACAGACGTCCTGTCCAGATTGGACGAGATAGTCCAGTCCATGAACCCCGAGGATAGGGAGTTGATCAGGAAGAACGCGGTGTTGTTGGAACAACCCGTTCCGGATTTCCGGAGAGTAGCCCTAGACATAGAGGTCAAGAACGAACAGAATCGGCTGCCAGACCCGAATGAGCCAAGGGATGTCGTCATTGCGATAGCGCTGTTGGACAACCAGGGGAAGGACACCACGTTCCTGTTGGTCAGGCAGAACCTTGGAGAGCCGACCAAGAAGATGCTGGACGACCAAAGGGTGCGGTTCTTCAGAGATGAAAGGGAGATGATCACTGCGGTTTTTGAGGAGATCGACCGCTATCCGATGGTCCTGACGTACAACGGTGACAAATTCGACCTGCCGTACTTGCGAGGCAGGGCTAGGGCCTTGGGGATCCCGGATGAAAGCATCCCATTCAAGATGGGAAGGGACTACGTGGACATGAGGGGAGGAGTGCACGCGGACCTGTACCAGTTCCTCGCGAACAGGTCAATTGAGATCTACGCGTTCAACAACGCGTACAAGGAAACGACATTGGATGCGGTCAGCAACGCCCTCCTGAAGAAACGGAAGATACCCGTGGGGCCCAGCATAGGCGAGCTGCCCTACGAGGAACTGTGGCAATATTGCAGGAACGACGCGGTATTGACCCTTGAACTCACGACGTTCGACGAGTCTATCGTCATGAACCTGATCGTGATGTTGATGAGGATAAGCAGAGCTCCCGTTGAGGAAATCGTGAGACGATCCGTCTCGTCCTGGATAAGGAGCCTGTTCATAGCTCTGCACAGGGAGAGGGGCATGCTGATCCCGAACCGAGAGGACATACTGAAGCTCAAGGGTGGACTGGTGACCACCGCCGTGATAAAGGGCAAGAAGTACCAGGGAGCAATTGTGCTGAAGCCGAAGCCGGGCGTCCACTTCAACGTGATCGTCATGGACTTCGCGTCCCTCTATCCCAGCGTGATTGCCAGGTACAATCTCTCCTACGAGACCGTGAGATGCCCACATCAGCAGTGCATGGACAACAAGATCGCCGATCTCCCTCACTGGGTCTGCAGGAAGGTCCGAGGTATAGCCAGCTCGGTCATAGGCACTTTTAGGGACTTGAGGGTCAGGTTGTATATCCCGCTCTCCAAAGAGGCGACCCCCAAAATGGTCGCCAGGAAATACGAGGTCATTCAGAGAGCTCTGAAGGTCTTCCTGAACGCGAGTTATGGCGTGATGGGCTCGGAGAGGTTTCAGTTCTACACGCCCCCCGTCGCTGAGAGCGTCACGGCACTCGGAAGGAAGATACTCACCGATGCCATATCGGAGGCGCAGAAGAGGGGCGTCAGCGTGATATACGGCGACACGGATTCAGTGTTCCTTGAACGCCCGTCCGACGAGGAGATAGATGCCCTGTCCAAGAGGGCGGCTGAAATCCACGGCGTACAGCTGAACTTCGATAAGAAGTACAGGTACGTCGTATTCAGCACAAGGAAGAAGAACTACTTCGGGGTGACCGATGACGGGATAGTGGACGTGAAGGGGCTCGTGGGCAAGAAGAGCTCGACGCCGGCCTTCGTCAAGGACGTCTTCAATGACACTCTCTCCATCTTGAGCGGCGTGAAGGACGAGAAGCAGTTCGAGCAGGCGAAGCAGAAGGTCGCCCAGATCCTGAATGAGAACGTGGACAAGCTGAAGAAGAAGGAAGTCCCCGTGTCAAACCTGTCCTTCAACGTCATGATGAGCAAGGACATAGAGGACTACAAGAACACTCTCCCCCAACACATCAAGGCAGCGATCATGACATCAAGAAATGGAAGCACCCCAGGCGCTGGCAGCGTCATCTCCTACGTCAAGGTGAAGGGTCGGGGGGGAGTGAAACCTACGGAGGCGGCATCCCCTGAGGAGATAGACACTGACAAGTACCTGCAGATATTCGAGACGACGTGCGACCAGTTCCTAGAACCCTTGGGCATCGACATATCCAACAAGGGGAAAAGTTCAAAACTCGTGGACTTCATGTGATGGCCAGATGGCTCAACCCAAGGTCGTAGTCGTCGGCACCGGATCGTTTGGCAAGAACCATGTCCGGGTGCTGGGCGAACTGGGCGCCCTCGCGGGCGTGATAGACGTAAACGAGGCGATCGTGAGGTCGTTTGCCCAACTGTACAGGGTTCCTTGGAGCACGACGGTCAAGGCCTTTGACTTCTCCGGCGTGGACGGCGCAGTGATCTCCACTCCCACCACAACTCACCTTGAGATAGCTAAGGAGCTGATATCAAAGGGAACTCGATATCTCTTCATAGAGAAGCCAGTGGTCACGGATATCAAAGAGGCACTGGAGCTCGTCGAAATCATGGAGAAGCGCGGCACTAGACTCATGTCGGGCTTCATCGAGAGGTTCAACCAGGGCGTCGTGCAGGTCAGGGACTACTTGCGCGAGGGGAGGATAGGCGAGCCGATAATCATGGCGGCCACGAGGATAAGGCAATGGCCCGACAGGCCTGTCGACTTGGGAGTCATAAGGGACACGGCAATTCATGACATAGACATAGTGCGATATCTGTCGGAGGAGATGCCGAGTTCCGTCTACGCGCTGGCAGGTTCGCTTACCGGGAGGCCCAGGGAGGATCATGCCACGATAGTCCTGCATTTCGAGAAGCACAGGGCGATTCTGGAGGCCAATTGGATAACCCCGTCCAAGAGCAGGAAGCTGACCATTACGGGCATGGCGGGTTACATAGAGGCAGACCTGATTACCCAGGAGGTCACGGTGAAGGACGACAAGGGCTCGTTCACCAAGGCCATCGCGTGGAAGGAGCCATTGCTCCTCGAGTTGAAGAGCTTCTTGCAGTCAATATCGGAGGGACGCGAGCCTTCCCCCGGCGTGAAGGATGCAGTTGCCAACTTGGCGTTGGCTGAGGCGGCCTTGATATCGAGTCAGTCAAACAGAGCTGTGTCCTTGAGCGAAATCCTTGGAGGATACAAGGGAAACAAGCTCGAGAAGTACCTTCGAAGCTAGGATTGACGTGATCCCCGAGGGATCTAGGGTAGGGATGACTTCGCACACATCAGCGCCCAGCACCGTCGGTTTCTTGATCAAGGATAGAAGGTCGAAGAAGTCTGACGGCGAGAATCCCTCGGGTTCCGGATTGCCGACGCCAGGCGCATAGGCCGGGTCGAAGAAGTCCATGTCCACTGAAAGATAGCAACTCTTGGCATCGGAAACCCATTTCACCAGTTCATCGCCTAGGGGGCGCGGGTCTGCCGAGCGCAGTATCCTAACGTCGTCTGGCTTGGACGCCATTTCTTCCGACGATGTTGCTCTTCCTCCAATTATCAGGATGCGATTCGGATCTACCTTCTCGGAGAGCCTTCTTAGCCAAGTGGCGTGAGACAAGGCCATCCCCTGATATTCATCCCTCAAGTCCAGGTGTGCGTCAAACACCACGATTTTGTCGGCTCCGGAGCCCATGAAACTTCCGAAGGTGATCGTGTGCTCACCTCCCAGCACAAGTGGGATTTTCGCGCTCGATCGGACCTGAGCCACAGTATCCTCGACTATTTTGACGCCTTGGTTAACGTCAAAGCCCACGTTCAAGTCTCCGATGTCATGAATCGGCACCTCGTCCGCATCGAGTGAATACCTGAAGCTGTAGGTTTCGAGCTGAGAAGACACCACGCGTATTGCGGTAGGTCCGTCCCTGTAGCCCGATCTGAACGTGCCGGTCACGTCCAATGGAGCTCCGATCACGACGAATTTCGCGCTGCCGAAGTCCGCTTCACTCCCCAAGAACCTCAGGGGACCGCGAGCGTGCAGAAACTTGCCCTCAGCGTCGTGCCGCAAATCGAATTGGCAGGCGTGTATGTTTTATAAGCGTGTCACCGATTGCCCTTGGCGGGGCTCATCATAAAATGGTCGACGATAGGGGACGAATCTACATACTGGCCATTACTGCGACGAACATCCTCCTCTCAGTCATAATACTTTTCTTGGTATTCTGGCGTGGCGTGGTTCATCCCGTCCTGTTTGTGATGGCGGTGGCCTCGCCCCTCGTCGCGTTAGGCTACTACAGGGGCGTACCTGGGGTCAGGGGCCTCAACATCCTGATCGGCATAACGTTGTTGTCTTACTTCTTGGCAGTGAACTACTACCTCGTCATGTTGCCGTCCGCTCAGATCTATATTGGTGACATGATCTCGACAGTGACTGGAACGGTGTTCTCGATCCTGCTCGTCGTGCTGTCTATCATCTGCACGCCCAAGAAGATTGCGTGACTGGAGTAAGGCCTCACTGTGAGATGCGCTTAGAGAGCTTGTAGAGCTTGAAATCTATCTCCTTGGTCCTGCTGACGGAATCCTTGAGTTGGACCGTTTGGATCTCGCTGCCGCGCAATCCGACGATGCACGCCTCCTCGCCTTCTAGTATGGCGTCGACCGCCCGGGAACCCAAGACGGCCGCTAGCCTCCTGCATCGAGCAGTCGGTGAGCCTCCCCTTTGAATGTACCCTATGACGGATAACCTCGCTTCCAAACCACTTTCCTTTGACAAGTAGGAGGCGATTTCCCTGCTGTCCCCGTAGCCCTCGGCCACTATTATGATGATGCTCTTCTTCCCCTTGGCGCCGGATTCCCGTAGGTCTTGGGCTATCCTCCCAAGATTCTCCTTCACCTCGGGTATCAGGGTGTACTCCGCGCCCGTGCACAAGCCAACCTCCAAGGCTATGAAGCCGCGCGCTCTGCCCATCACCTCGACCAAGAACATTCGCTCGTGAGAGTAGGCAGTGTCCCTCAGGTTGTCGGTCGCTCTGACGGCAACGTTCACAGCCGAGTCGAACCCCACGGTTTCATCTGTGCCCCAAACATCGTTGTCTATTGACGCGGGTATTCCAATCACAGGCACACCCGATGCGGACCTGATCTCATGGGCGCCTCTGAACGATCCATCCCCTCCTATCACGACCAACGCGTCGATCGAGTTCTCTTCCAACGCGCGCGAGGCGGCCTCCAATCCCTCCTTCGTCTTTATCCTCTCGCAGCGGATTGTCCTGAGGATGGTCCCACCTTGGTTTATTATCCCGGAGACTGAGCGCCTGTTCATAGGAATGACCTGATTCTGTATCAGGCCCAAGTACCCGCGCTCTATGCCGACCACTTCAAGTCCGTTGTCTATGGCGCACCTGACGACCGACCTGATGGTCGCGTTCATCCCCGATGCGTCTCCACCGGAGGTGACGACTCCCACCCTTTTGATGTCTGCCATGCGCTGTATCGATGTTAGGGCCGAGCGCTGATAAGGGTATGTCGGGCCCTATGCCTTCCACCATTTGCTGACTAGATAGTGTATGGAGGAGGTCTTCTTGTCGACGACCGAGAACACGAACCTCTTCTTTACCGTGGTCGCCAGTCTTCCCGCCCTCACCAAGTCTGCCGCGGTGACGTGATCTCCCGCTTCTTTGACCTCGATGAGGAACGGGGCGTGATCTATCCCAGGCCCGTGCTCGTAGACCGCGAAGTCGCACCCGAACTTTATGCCGGGCCCGACCACGTAGTTCTTGCTTCTCAGGTTCTCGTAAACCTTGTACTTCAGGTCGAAACGCTCGTGGTACCGGCGGGCTATGCGCTCCAGCGCAGCGGGCCCTATTCGTTTGTTGCCCTTCACGACCCTTATGATCCCCTGCCTCGCCAAGTAGAGCCCCTCTATCAGGTCCAAAGTTAGGGGAGCATCAAAGTCGAAACCCTTTGGCTTGGGGATTCCTATTGGCTTGCCGTAGTAGCCCATCTTGTACAGCCTTCTGGAGGCCCCTATGTCCCAGACGACCAAGCGGTCATTGACGAGCTCCGAAACGATCTCAGCCTCTGACAACCACAGCACCCTCTAGAGTACGCTCAGTGCCAACATCCTCGACGCGTCAGCTGCGTCCTCAGCCTTGTCCGCGATCTCCTCAAGCATCTCCGCCGTGTCCTTCATCAGGATCAGGGTCGGCATGTCCACCTTCGAGTCGATGAGCTTCAGTATGAACTTGCGGTAGCTTTCGTCCGCATTTCTCTCGGAGGACTCCACGGCGGTCGCCAGCGACTCGACCTTCGCTATGTCAAAGTTCAGCGAATACGTGACCTCCCTGAGCTTCAGAACACAGTCAAGGACGGCGGCCGAGTGTTCCTTGATCGCGTCGAGCACAGCCCTGTCCAAGTGTTGCCTCCTGGACGAGAGTTCCTTCAGCCTGAAGGCTATCCCGTCAGCGCGATCGGATATCTCGGTCAAGGGAGCAGCAAGCCTCAGGAAGTCCTCCCTGCTGAAGAGGATCGCCCCAGCCGATATGAGCTCCTCGGCGAGAGAGCGCTTCAGATTGGAGGCTTCGTCCTTGAGCTCTGATACCTTCAAGCGGTGCATCTCCACGTCCGCCGTCTTCCCCTCCGTGAAGGCCACTATCATGTTGTGCAGCCCCCTGACCGTGTCCAAACTGACTCTCGTGAGATCTTGACAGAGGTTGAGGGCCTGACGCCTCAGCTTGGCTGAAGCCTCCGACGGCAACAATTATTGTGCTCATATTACGTGCTAGCCGGGAAGTTATAAAACTAAAGTTGCGGGCTCAGGGTTCCAGTTCGCTCAACTTCGCTCCAATCCTGGACCGAAGCTCGCTGACGGCAGCCCTCTCCTGCTCCCGGGTGTCCCGCTCCCTTATCGTGACGGTGTTGTCCTCAAGGGTCTTGTAGTCGATCGTTATTGCCAGCGGGATCCCTATCTCGTCCGAGCGCGCGTACCTTCTGCCTATTGAGCCTGACTCGTCGTAGTTGCAGAGGAACCTGTAGCGCTTCAGCGAGGCGAGGACTTCCTTGGCTACCTTTGAGAGTTCGGGCTTGTTCATCAGAGGAAAGATTGAGACGTCCCTGGGAGCTATCCTGGCCGGCAGGGCCAGATAGAAGGAGCCTTCTCTCTCCCTCAGGTTGTGCTCAAGGGCCGCGTAGAGCACTCGTTCCACGCCGAAGCTCGGTTCGATGACATGGGGCACGACTTGGTGACCATCGGCTGTGGTGATGCTGAGATCCTCCCCGGTCTTGTTCATATGACCCCTCAAGTCATAGTCCGTCCTGTAGGCGAAGCCCGCGAGTTCGATCCAGCCATAGCCGTCAAGCCAGACCTCAGCGTCAAACAACTGCTTCGCGTAGTGTGCCCTTTCCTGCGGGAGCTTCTCCCTGAACCTCACCCTAGATCCATCGATTCCCAAGGAGGTCAAGAAGCCCGCTGCCACCGCCATGAAAACCCCGACCCAGTTGTTGGAGAACACACCCTCGCCGATGCCTTTTTCCAGCGAAACCTTGGACAATTCCTCTGACCCCGCCTCTTGGGTCTTCTCGGAAAGTATCGGGAGGACCACGGACGTGAGATTGGGGTCGGGGGTCGGAGGTACCTGGGGATCTACGAACATCTCCAGCTCCATGATGGTGAACTCCCTGAGCCTGAGCAGTCCGTGCCTCGGAGAGATCTCGTTCCTGAAGACCCGCCCGATCTGCGCAACCCCGAACGGAAGCGACTGACGACCCAGCTTGTAGAGAAGCTTGAACTCCGTGAATATGCCTTGAGCAGTCTCGGGCCGAAGATAGGATTGGGAACCTTGACCGAAACCCAGATTCGCCCCCACCATGAGCGGGGCCAGGAAGGGTTTTCCGAGCTTGCCCTTGCAGTTCGGACAGACCACGTTCCTGCTCGTGATCTCTCGCTCCAGCTGTTCCAGTCCCAGCCTTTCCGCGTCGCGCAGGCCGTAGTCTTCTGAGAGCAGTTGATCCAGCCTCCAGACCGCATTGCACGAGGTGCACGTCACCGCCTTGTCCACAAAGCCGCCTTCATGTCCGGAGGCGATGTAGACATCTCTGGGCCCGAGGACCGGGGAATCGAGGGTCATGAGCCCGAACCTTTCGACGAAAGCCTCAAGCCACAGGTCCTCTATTCTGCGCTTGATCTGGAACCCGGTCGAACCCACCGCTATCGTGCCGCGGAGGCCACCGTACAGCTCGTATGGTTGCCAGAAAAGCCCCCGCCTTTTCGCGAGGTCGTTCAGGCTTTCCCTTATCCCTTTCTTTGGCGCCTCGTTCATCTCTGCTGAGTGAACTGGCCGCTCACCTGCGGGATATTAAGCCTCCGCAACTCCTTGACGATCTGTGCGTTGGGAGAGCAGCTCCCTCAACAGCACGGTGGCATAGCTGGATCTAGGCAGGAAGAACGAGAGGAAGACAGTGCGAGCGTCGATGGGAGCAGCTGAGATTAACCTTGGGAAGACGACCGCAGCTCTAACCTGCCCGGGATAGCCGGCCTCTGGCCTCTCCTGAATATGAAAGGAGGAACAGTCGACGCCAAGCTGATTCATCGCCTCCCTTGTCTTTTCCTCCATCGCTCTTTCCGTGAGGAACCCTGGGCAGGCGACTGCTGGAACTGCTCTTCTGAGCCTGAGGTCTTCACCTATTCTCTTCTTGTTCCAAGGGGCTCCCATCGCATAGGTCGTGAGAATGCCTCCCTCGTTGTCCAACCGCGAGTACAGTGCGCCCTCCCGGAATTCTCGGCTCAGCAGTTGGCTGCTCATTGCTCCTATCGTATCGTTGAACAGGAAGGATGAGAACGCTTCGAGCAGGAACCTCAACAGGTTCGCGGGGAGGCTCAGGATCGACTTCCCTGCGTCACAATCATAGCGCATGAGGTTCCTTGCCAAGGCCCTCTCGACCGAGAGGGGAGAGCGGGCGATTCGCGCCAGATCCTCGCGATCTCTCCCTTCCAATAGTCTGGACCTAGCATCATTGAGTTCCACGGGTTCCGCCCGACAGGGAGTGCAGAGTATGATCTTGCACGCGGCCTCGTAGTCGCGCTTGGCGATGAGGTAGCCGGCGACGTGATTGATCGGCTTTCTGCCGCCGAAGCGCTGATAGCCGAAGAAGTTGAGCAGCCCAGTTTCCGCCACCTTCGAGGAGAAACGCCAGAGGACATCCCGAATCTCCTCGACCGGCATGATTGCGCGAAGTCTGACCTTCACCCAGAAGAGGTTCCCGCGCAGGTCGCATGGCCTGAGAGGCGTCGAGGACATGGCCATTAGGTCCGCCTCCCATCCCCTTCCTCGCAGCTTGGGTGGAGTCTCGCGTCGCTCTTTCGGTGACACGAACTGAAAGGTCAGAGCTCGCCTGTCCTTGAGCCCGAGACGGTCCATCTCCCAAGGCTTCAAACCAATAGCAGACGATAGTTGCCTCACTGCTGCGAGCGTGTCGACATTCGTCTTTGTCATGACGTAGAGGGGATGCGTTCCCTCCTCACGTGCGTTGTATGTTACGGTAGTTGCCACTGAGCCGTCACGGGTCACCTCTGACACGACGAAGTCCTCCGGCCGCGCCCGCAGCCTCCCGTTCAGCCTCTTTGGAAGACGGTAAGATAGGGTTCGCATGCCCACGAGTTGCTCTATCCCCCGCGCCTTTTCCCACAGCAGTACGTCTTCGGGGTCAGTCGGAAGCTCTGGGCTCATCATTTCAGAAGCGGCAGGTTGCTGGTAACCTCGTCAATAACCGTGGAGGGAGCTGGACCGATGGCGAGCGCGGTGATAGTCCCCGGCGGAAGTTCAGTGAGGCCCCTGTCCTCTACCAATGCTGTCGGAAGGCCGAGGGACCGCGCCTTTTTCTCCAGCCTGCGGAGATCGTCCAACGACGGCACGGACAGGGCCACCTTCTTCTGCCCCTCGTCAACCCAGTTCCTGTGCCAAGTTCGTTTGCGTTTCCTTGCCTCGTCCGATGATGTGACGGCCGCGTGCGCGACCTGAACGGCGGTCTTCCCTATTGACATCGAAAGATCTGACCTGACGACGATGCACTGTTTGTACTTGAACATCATCCGCGCTTCCCTCTCGTAATCCGAGCGATTGCCTCTCTTAACGGTTCCGCCCCCCGTAAAGTCGTCGTCCTCATTCCCATTTGAGTCAGGTCGGACCATTTCCTGCCGAGGACACCGAACGCGTTAGGATTCACTCGATTTCTCCGACCGGCTCTGCCGCGCCTTGGCCGCAGGGTCTTTCACCCCGAAGGCTATGGCCGTGCCGACAAAGTAACAGATGGCCCCCGAGAGATACAGGGCGGTGTAGCCCAAGTTGTGGGATTGAGCGTTGAAGTAGTCGAGCATGAACCCTCCAACGCCAGCCAACACGCCTGACCCAGCTGTCGCAAGGTTGGAGACCCCGAGGTACCACCCGCCTGAGCTCGCCGGGATCAGATCTGCACCCCAGGCCCAGTTCACGCTGAGGAAGATTCCCGCGCTGATGCCAATTATGCTGCCGTAGATCAGCGCCTGTTCCTGAGTTGTTGCCGTCATCAGCAGCAGTGAGCCGATGGCCCCTAGGACGCCCGAGAATATGATGAGCCATTTCCTGCCAAATCTATCGCTCAAAGCGCCCGAGGGGTAGACCACGATGGCAATGCTGACCGCGATGATCGCCAATAGGTTGCCCACGGCCGCTGCGGGGTTGGACAGGCCTAGCACGTCCCGGAAGAAGTAGAGCGCGTAGTTGCGCACTAGGTTGGCCCCAACCAAGATGGCCAGCCGGGACACCAGCCAAAGGAAGAAGTCTCGGCTGTGAAAGAGGAGGCGCAAGGAATCCCCTAGATTCGTCAGTCGGAATTCCTGTCCCCCGAGCTTCTGACTCGACTGCGGTGTCCCATCAAAGGGCTTCTCTGTGACGAAGAGCGCGGTGACTCCCATACCCAGCAGCAGTATCGCTATGATCGTGAGGAACGCGCCGAGCATTTGGCCCTGCCCTACAAGGGAGCCGATCGCCAGCGATGTGATGACCATGCCTGCTATCTCCATGAATTGCTTGACGCCAGTGACGGCACCGCGCTTTGCCTCCGGCACAAGTTCCGGTATGTACCCTTGGTAGGGCCCGTGGGCCACGTTGGACGAAGTCTGCAAGAGAAGGTAGGCCAACAAGAGCATCAGGTATTCTCCCGAAAAGGCCATGGCCAGAAGGAAGAGGACATCGAACAGGGTTCCTACCACGATGTACGGGCGCCTGCGACCCCAGCGACTGGTGTGTGCGTCACTCCAAGCACCTGCAGCGGGCTGGACTATGATCGCGACAATCAGGCCCAGGGCGGATATCGTACCGAGCGCGCCTCCCTTCTGCGACTCGGGCACCAACAATGTTACCAAGGCGGGGAGGAGAATTGGACCCATTGAGTTCCACAAGTAGGATATCGAGAACCAGTACGCGTTCAGCGTCAGGTAGTCGAACAGGCGCAACGGGTGAGAGGAAGTCTTGGAATCACCCGAGAATGATGCCATGACCCGCTTCTATCTTGGTCTGCGAATTTAAGCCAGAAGACGAAGCTAGAGGCCAACTCTTTGACATCCGGTCTGTCTCATATGGTCGACGGACAGGAGAGGAGGGCTGCTAAGGTTAAAGACGGCGTCGGACCATTGACATGGAAGGGCTGCGACCTTTTGGTGCTTCGGGCTTGACGGCGACTGTGGTGGGTGCTGGAGTCAGTGGACTAGTCGCAGCTTTGACCCTTGCGAGAGCCGACGTTGAAGTGACGGTTCTGGAGGAACATGAAACCATCGGGCTACCTTGCTACTGCGGTGGCGTAGTTTCTCCAGACTATCAGGAGAAGATCGGGATAGCTCTTCCACGCTCCATCGAATTGATCGATTTGCATGGTTTCAAGTTCACTGACGGTGTAAGGGAAGTCACAGTAGAGTCAAAGCGTACGATCGCGAAGGTGATATCGAGACAAGCGTTGGACGAGCACCTGGCGAGACTGTGCGAGGTGGAGGGCGTTGGTCTTCAGAGATCCACTAGAGGCACGTCTTTGAGAACCTGCGACGGCTCGACCGTCGTTGAGACTCCTTCAAAGTCTTACTCTTCTGACTACACCATCTTGGCTGGCGGGATCGCGGACAACTTGGGACGAACCATTGGCCTCGCGAGGGGGAATTCCAGCCTCCTAGTTTCCGCCCAAGCCGTCATCAGAAAGAGAACTGAATCCCCGGTGGCTTCCATATACTTGAGTGAACGGATCTCCCCTGACTTCTTTGGCTACGCCGTCCCAACAGACGAACAACACTGCGCGATTGGCGTGGCTTCGAGGAAAGCAGATGTCGTGGAATCCCTTCGCATCATGGCCAAGAAGGAGGGCGCGGAGTTGGCCGAGAAACCCTCCATGTGGGGGATCTGGACTGGCGGGCCCATGAGTAGTATTAGGAAGGACAACGTCTTCGTCGTCGGCGACGCGGCTGGCATGACAAAGGCGACAACGGGAGGCGGGATCGTGTTTGGAGCCATGTCGGCGAGGGCAGTGGCCAACATCATAATCGATGAACTCGGAGGCGAAGGGTCAGAGGGAGCGCAATCGCTGCAGTCGCTGACACTCGAACTGAGGAAGATCAGGACGATCAGGAGGCTCATGAATTTGGCTGGCCCCGCGTCGTTGATGGAGGCCATCTTGTCGGCCTCAAGCCAAGATAGACTGAGGGATTACATGGAGTCGGTTGACTTCGACTTTCACGGAGGTCTGATCAGAGCGGTCAGGACTATGAAGGTTAGTCCTGGCCTCCTGTCGGCTGGGGCATTGGCTCTGCGGCACTTCGTCGAAGGGTTCTGTTAGCTCAAGTCTCGCCTGTTTCGCCCCAAATCCTGTCTCAACGTCGTGATATGCCAGTCTAGGCGAGTAAAGAAAGGGAAAAATGGATAAATAGACGCCTGGGCCCTCTGTTTCCAACGAGAATGAGTGCTTCGGTCCAGATCAGGAAGAGTGAAGTTGGGGAAGTCGGAGACTTCGACGACCTTCTTGACAAGCTCGATGAAAAGTATGACGGCAAGTGGGTCGCGATTCTCAAGAGCGGAGACGTAGTCGCCGACGAAGATCTGGGTCGAGTGCTCGACGCGGCCAAGGAGAAGTCAGCGGAAGTTTCATTCTTGTTCCAAGCTCACAAGAAGGGCCAACTCTTCTTCCGCTAGGTCACTTTGACTTCCGTGGAATATAGGAGGAGACAAGACGGCCTTTATCATGCGGCCCTCCAGATAGAGTTTGGGAACGGGGGCAACCTCACCAACTCTAGAGTTCTTGTAGACACAGGGGCCAGCAAGTGCGCAATACCCAGAGAACTCAATGAGAAGTTCCTGCATCTCGCAATAGCCGGAGTCGATCACGGGGTCAACACGGCACTCGGTGGGACAAGCTATGAATGGGTTGTGATACCAAAGATGACTCTGATGAGGAAGAAAGAGATCCACATTGGCCCGATTCTCTACGCATATGACCTGGAGGAGACAGACTTGTCGCAGACGAACGTTGAAACCTGGCTATCGGATTGCTCCGTGATAGGCATGAATTTCATGGGCAAGTTTGACGTGAGGATGACAAAGGACCGCCGCATTATCCTTGAAGGCTAGAGCCTCAAACAGATCCCAAAAAGCGAATTGGGAATACGAGCCTTATCTGGAGACTCAACAGAAAGCATCGGAGGATTGTTTAAATAGGAAGCATAAGACTGCCCCGCAATGCCAAAGGGAACTTCCTCCAACAAGCCCCTCGATCCGCACGAGAGGTACGTGAAATTCATGTGCTTCAGCTGCGGGGAGGTGGCCATATGGAGGGGCGAGAAGGACCGGAAGTTCGTCAGGCAGTACACATGTCCGAAGTGTGGTTTCACAGGACCTTAAGGTGATTGAGGCATGGAAAGGAAGGTCATAATGACGTTCAAGGTGTTTCCGACAGGCGTGGATGTCAATCTGGATAGCCTGCTGGAGACAATCAAGAGGACATTTCCGGGCGAACAGGTGGTATCGCGAGGGAGGGAGTACATTGGCTACGGGATTGAGGCACTCGTGATTGATTTGACGGTCCCCGAGAGGGACGGAGCCAGCCAAGAGTATGAGGATAAAATGAAATCAGTCGTCGGAGTTGGGGAGATATCAGTGGAAAGCGTGAGGAGATTCGTCAAACTGGGGAAGCCTTCATGAGCAACCAGCCCCCTTTGCTTAGAGCGGAGATTCTGGACATACTGAAGGAGAAGAAGGCGGCCGAGTTCGAGGACCTTTTGAGGGAGATAAGGAAGACTTACCCGGACACATCGGAGAGGGACCTTATGAGCACGCTGGCCAAGTTTGAGATAATGGGATTGATAGTGACGACTAGGTTATCAAAGAAGGACATCAGGGTGGAGCTTCTCAACCCAAGCGGCTCGGGAACCGATTAATACCCCTGAAGTCAGATACAAAGGGTAGTCTTGGGCGCAGACATCGGGGACATCCTGACAAGAGAGGAGATAACGTTCGAGAAGCTGAAGTCCAAGACCGTTGCCGTGGATGGGTA
>Ga0172366_10000279_pt1 | contig 35202 bp, 30 predicted proteins | sample LakKivSesite69cm_FD_114533 | JGI IMG/M metagenome (GOLD analysis project Ga0172366, IMG submission 114533) | Sediment microbial communities from Lake Kivu, Rwanda - Sediment site 69cm | ecosystem: Environmental > Aquatic > Freshwater > Lake > Sediment | place: Rwanda: Western Province, Lake...
ACATTAACAAAAAATAGGACTGAGGATTCAATTGTCCCCCTCAGTGGAATGTGTGTAACCTGTGTTGATGGTTGCATCGGCATGTGTGAGATAGGTAAGTCCGCATATCGTGGTCATGAAGTACTTTATCCTCAACCTTTTGGAATTATTACTGCCGCTTCAGAAAAAAATTATCCGGTTGATTATTCACATTTCAATATCATGGGAACTGCGGTCGGTGCGCACGGTATTGAACCTGACCCGGACAAGGCAATCTTTCCCAGTGTAAATATTGAGCAGAGCATTGGTCATGATAAAGGAATAAAACTAAGATTTCCTGCTGTGGTGCCGGGTCTTGGTTCAACCAATGTCGCCAAAAATAACTGGGATGGCATTGCGATTGGCGCAGCAATCTCAGGAATTATAATGACAATCGGTGAGAATGTCGCGGCAATGGATATGGAATCAGAAATAAAGGATGGCAGGATTGCGCGGGCACCGGACCTGGAATATCGTATTAAGGCATATAAGCAGTGGCAGAGAGATGGTTATGGTACAATTGTGGTCCAGGCAAATGTTGAGGATACCAGACTTGGGGTGCAAGAATATGCTATTCAAAAATTAGGTGTTGAGGCAGTTGAATTGAAATGGGGCCAGGGTGCAAAGGATATCGGTGGTGAGGTTAAGATAAAAGAGTTAAAGAAGGCACAGGAATTGCGTAAAAGAGGCTATATTGTTTTACCCGACCCGCTTAACCCGGATGTGATTAAGGCATTTGAAAAGAGGGCATTTAGTGAATTTGAAAGGCATTCCAGAATTGGAATGGTTGAACTTGATTCTTTTGCCCAGAGGGTTGAGGAACTGCGCAAGGTTGGTGCGAAATATGTCTTTTTAAAGACCGGCGCTTATCGTCCTGCCGATCTGGCACGGGCAGTAAAGTTTGCTTCTATAGCAAAGATTGATTTGTTGACCGTGGATGGTGCTGGTGGCGGTACTGGAATGAGCCCCTGGCATATGATGAATGAATGGGGAATTCCTCCAGTAGAACTCCATTCGTTAACTTATTTTTGTGCAAACAAACTCGCCAAAAAGGGCGAATATGTTCCAGCAATTGCATTTGCCGGTGGTATTGCCTTTGAAGACCAGATATTCAAAGCACTGGCATTAGGTGCACCCTATACAAAACTTGTAGGCATGGCACGTTCGGTAGTGTGTGCCGCAATGGTAGGAAAGACAATTGGTAAAAAAATTGAAGAGAGCGAAATTCCGGTTTTTGTAGAGCGATTTGGAAATCAAAAAGAAGAGATATTTGTTACTGCCTCGGCACTCAAGCGCGAACTGGGAAAAGACTTTGATAAACTTTCCACGGGTGCCTTAGGTGTTTATACTTATATTGAGCGATTGGCACAGGGTTTGCGCCAGCTTATGTGTGGCAATAGAAAATTCAGCCTTGATTATATTACGCGGGATGATATTGCAGCACTGACAAGGGATGCAGCAAATATTTCAGGATTACCATACATAACTGAGGTTGATAAGGAAGAGGTTGAGAAGATACTGAAGGGATAAAAAATTAAATTACTAAATACCTAAAAATATGGATACTAGATTATCAGGATATCAGAGGGAAGAATATCAAGGTATCAGGACATCAGAGAATATTTTTCTTCTGATATTCTGGTATACTGATGACCACTTGTTGATAGTCTGATTTCCTGATAACTTTAAATGAGGTTGTTTTTTTGGACTTTTAGGCATTACTATTTAAGGAAGGTTTATGAAAAAATTCTCTGTTGCCGAGATGGCAAGGAAACAGATTGAAAGAGCCGCAAAGGTAATGAATTTACCAGAACAGTTACAAAAGATTTTTATGTGTCCAAAGCGCATACTCAGGGTCAATTTTCCCATTCAAATGGATGATGGTTCTGTTCAATGTTTTACTGGCTATAGATGTCAGTATAATGATGCTCGCGGGCCTACAAAAGGAGGCGTGCGGTATCATCCAGATGTTTGTGAAGATGAAGTAATTGCGCTTGCTGCCTGGATGACCTGGAAGTGTGCACTTGTGGACTTACCATACGGTGGTGCCAAGGGTGGTGTGATTTGTAACCCGATGAAATTATCAGAGCGGGAACTTGAAAAAATTACCAGGCGCTACACTGTAGAAATTATGCCGGTTCTGGGTCCACATATCGATGTTCCCGCGCCCGATGTCTTTACTACATCAAAAACAATGGCATGGATGATGGATACATTCAGCATGATGACCGGTCACACAGAGCCAGCGGTCGTAACCGGTAAACCCGAAGTCCTTGGTGGTTCCAAAGGAAGAAAAGAGGCAACTGGCAGAGGTGTTTATATTAACACCAGAGAATTATATCACAAACTTGGTAAATCATTAAAAGATGCACGAGTAATCGTTCAGGGTTTTGGAAATGTTGGTAGTTATGCTGCTTCCTTCTTGTCACAGGAAGGTGCAAAGATTATTGCGGTCTCAGATTCATCAACCGGAATAATTGACCAAAATGGGCTGGATGTCAAAAGTCTAATGGAGTGTGTGGAAAAACATAAACTTCTTGAGCCCTATACAAAGGGTAAGCAGATTCCAAGAGATGAGGTTCTGTATCAAGAGGCTGATATATTGATTCCTGCAGCACTTGAGAATCAAATTCGTAAAGGTAATGCAGATAAACTTAAAATAAAGGCGATAATAGAAGGTGCGAATGGTCCAACCACACCTGAGGCTGATGAAATACTTGAAAAGAAAGGTGTTTATGTTGTTCCGGATATTTTGGCGAATTCAGGCGGTGTAATCGTAAGCCATTTTGAATGGGTTCAAGCATTGTCAGGTTTATACTGGGAAGAGAAAGAGGTTAATGAAAGATTAGAAAACAAGTTGATAAAAACTTTTAGTGAAGTTTGGAAAACCTCTAAAAAAATGCAAACTTCTCTCAGGGTTGCTGCATATATAGTAGCTCTTAATAGAGTATGTGAGGTTTATAAATATAGAGGAATCTTTCCGTAAAAAAAGCGTTCAGCGGTAATGGTTATGAAGCCTGTTTCAGAAATGAATGTAATTTATTGATTAAAAAGTTAAATGGTTAAATATTTAACCATTTACCATTTAACCAAAATAACGATACGGGCCTCGTCACTTTAAAACGATTACCGATTTTTTAAAATATATCTATTCTTCTTGCCAGCACTGCCTTTCCTCTGTACTCAGGAAATAGAATAGGTGCCTTTCTCGTCGTTTTAATCCCAGCATCAGCAAGCATTTTTTTGTACTTTTTAAGATGCTCAAGTGTTAATTTACCAAATTGCGGATTTGATTTCAAATATTCAGCCGTTGATTTTCCTGACCTTCTTCCGAAGACCAGACAATCAAGGGTTGAATTTCCCATCAATCTGTTCTTGCCGTGCACACCCCCTGAGATCTCGCCGGCAACCCATAAGCTTTCAATATTTGTTCTGCCCCAGGGGTCGGTGTCAACACCACCGTTCTGATAATGAAGTGTAGGAAAGACAAGGACCGGGTCTTTGCGCATATCTATATCAAATCTTTTGTACATCCTGAACATCGCTGGTAGTTCTTTCTCAATCGCACCCGCACCATTTTTCAAATCAATCAATGGCGTATCAAGCCAGACTCCCCGCATTCCGGTTGGGGTTACAATTCCTTTTTCTTTAATATAACACTCCCTAATGAAAGCCGATGACTCCACATCTCTGGGTTCAAGCGGGAACACAAACGCCTCGCCATCAATATTTAATGGTTGTCCCCCCATACCTCTTAATTTTTCGGTTAATAACAAACCAATAATCTGCTGGGGAAATGCAGCACCGGTAGGGTGATATTGAACTGTTTCCGTATCTCTTAATTTTGCACCTACCCGATAAGCAAGAATAACCCCATCTGCGGTTGCGCCATAGTGATTGGTTGTGGGAAAACCTCTAATATGCAATCTACCAAAGCCACCGGTCGCAAGTATAATCGCCTTTGCCTGAATAATCTTGTATTCGCCGGTTTCAAGATTATATAATACGGCACCGGTCACGCGATTCCCGTCGGTCAGGAATTCAATTACCGGGTAGTATTCTAAATATGGAATACCACGACATCTAAACTCATCCCTCAGAACCCTCAATTCTTCAAGACCCGTGTAATCTCTACAGGCATGCATCCTTTTTCTTGAACCACCACCAAATGATTTTTCTACAAAACTACCGTCTGACTCCCGGTCAAAGATTGCACCGAGACTGCTAAGCCATTCCATCACTAATGGTGCATCATTGACTAATGCCTCAACAACATCAGATTTATTGGCAAAGTGTCCTCCGCCAATTGTATCAATATAATGCAAAATAGGTGAATCATTCTCCCGGTCTGCGGCCTGGGTTCCACCTTGAGCCATCATTGAATTGGAATCACCGTGCCGTAATTTGTTGACCAGCAGGATGTTTTCTGTTTTTACACCATTATCATTAGCCAGTAATGCAGCAGATGTGCCTGCAAGACCGCCACCAATAATCAAAAGGTCAACACTATAATCAGGATTGGAAATCTGCATAGTATCTGGATCAATTAATGGATTTGCCTCTAACAAATCAACAACCTCATTCGGTGCTAAATCGCCAGTATTTGGACCTATTGAAATCTGTCGTTTTCCACCCGGTGCATAATCAGGATGACAGAGTTTTAAGACCTCTTCCCTTTCTGCCATACTCATTGCCTTTGGTGTGTAATCCTTACGCTGTGACCGTGTCTTATTGACATTATCAATAAGTTTGCGCATATATTCTGGATAACCACCAATAAATTTTAATTCAGCCATTTTTTTTCTCCTGTTTTTATTCCTTCTCAATATCCCGAGAAGTGTAAATTTTTCTCAATTCTTCTTTCTGTAGGGTTATTAACCTCTTGAGTTCGCTTTCAAATTTGCCCTGCTTGAGTTCTTCCAGTCGTTTTTTTAAATGCTCGGGCAGAGGCTCTCCATATTTTCCATAAAGTCTGCGACCAAGTTGTGCATAATTGTACTGGGCAAGTTCAGCAGGACAGCGTATAGCACACAATCCGCACTGAATACAATCAAATGAAATTCCTGCCATTTTTTCCATATCGCCCCTTTTTCCACAGGCAATATATTCCATTACATCAATATCCTGGGGGCAGGCTTTGGTACAGGAATTACAACCAAGACATTTTAATATTTCGGGATAAACTTTTAAAAATGCCTCAATACCGGGTGTGAGTTTATTTATATCATAGTCTGACCTTTGTGCCGGAGTAAAGGGAATCTGAACCAGATACATTCTGTCCTCGGCACGGGTCTGGCAGGCAAGTGCAGTCTTTAAACGGTAATCACCTTCAATTCTATAAACAGTTGTGCAGGCACCGCAGAACCCTGCACGGCAGCCACAACTGCGAATAAATCTATAGCCGGCAAATTCCATTGCCTGCATTATGGTTAAACCTGCGGGCACGCGATATTTCTTACCCATTATTGAAATATAAATCCAGTGTTGAATATCCTTTTCGTCAATTCCTGTAACTACCGATTTATTTGCGCCTGCAATTTCATCCATAATATTCTTTTTTTCTTCAGCCATTTTTAAGACCTCCTTCTTAACAGATGGTTTAGGGGTTAAGGTTAAGAAACTGGAAAAATTTGGTTAAATTACAATTGATTAAATGGTTAAATAAGACAAGCATCTCAACCCCGAATATCATTTATCTGCCATCAAACCCAATTATAACCAGAAATACTACCCTGTCAACTGTTGACTTTAACTCCGAATTTAATATAATTGAACATGAAAAAATATAAATTTACTTTACTTCTTACTTCTTTTCTTTTTGCCCAAGTAGGAACCGAAGTTGGAGCTCCCGGGCTTGAAAAACCAGTAATCTCTGAAGAATACATTCTGATGCCCGGTGACAAAATATTAATAACGGTTACTGGTTCAACAAACTACTCCTATAATACAGATGTTACTTATGAAGGTAAAATTACTATTAATATGCCAGTTGCTTCGCTACCAACCGCTCAAGGTGTTTATGTACCTCAGTATGATGTAGTTGCAGCAATTCCCATTTATAATCTTAGTTTGAAATTTGCCCGAGATTCGCTAACAAAGGTATTTTTGAAATACTACAGAAATATCAATGTTGACATTACTCTTATAGGAATGCGCACATTTATTGTGTTTGTTGTTGGAGAGGTGAAAAATCCTGGGAGTGTTTTTGCATATCCAATTGACCGTGTCTCAGAAATAATCAAAAGATCAGGCGGCATTACCTCGATCGGCTCTCGTTCAAAAATAGAATTAAATCGGGAAAACCAATTATACACAATTGTCGATCTTGAAGAATTTGAACGCTCTGGCGAGCTCTCAGGCAATCCTTTTGTCCAGGATGGAGATATAATCTTTGTTCCCAAGATGGAAAAATCCGTAATTGTTAAAGGAGCAGTGTTTGGCAAGATGGGCTATGAATTAAGAGTTTCTCAATTGACTGCGGCGATGGAAAGAGTAAGTGAAGGATTGTACGAATTAAATCCTGGGGAGAAAGTATCAGATTTAATTGACAAGGCTGGCGGAGTAACTCCCTGGGCAGATTTAAAGAGTGTGTATGTACAGAAAGGTGATAAAAGAATAGATATCAATTTTCAGGAAATACTGAATAATGAAAATAGTGAAGCAAATATCGAGATGCAGGACGGAGATGTGCTCATAATTCCATCAGTAAATGCAATTGTCTATGTCCAAGGTCAGGTAGTAAATCCTGGTGCATTTCCATTCCAGCCGAATTTAAAGGCGAGTGATTATATTGGATTTGCTGGAGGGCCACTTGCTGAGGCGAATATGTCTGGTGCCTATGTCTTGCGTGGCAAAAAGAGAATGTCGGTCAAAAAGGACCCGATAATTATGGAAGGCGATAGAATTCTTGTACCCAGACAGGTCTTCAAATTCTGGCAGGACTACGTTGAGATTGGTTCAGTAGCAGTGTCAATTTTGATTTCTTATTTGACATTGAGGGCAACAACGACAAAATAAAACTGCTCAAAAATATGGATACCAGATTATCAGCATATCAGAGGGAAGAATATCAGGGTATCAGGACATCAGAGAATATTTTTCTTCTGATATTCTGGTATACTGATGACCACTTGTTGATAGTCTGATTTCCTGATAACGTTAAATGCGATTGGTATTCATGAACCTGTCAGGAACAGGTTTTGGATTTTTAGGTATTTACAAATGAAGGGGGCATTATGCAATTAATCTTTCTTCTGTTCGCGACTGAAGGCAATCAAACAGCAGGTGCACAATTCTTCAATACCGCTCGTTGGAATGTACTAATTGCACTTATAGTTTATGTTGTATTGCTGATTTGGTTTATTTACCATGCACGAAAGGGAAAAGAACTGTTTATAAGAAAAATCAGCGGCCTTGAGGCAGTTGATGAAGCAGTAGGCAGGGCAACCGAAATGGGCAAACCAATTCTTTATATACCAGGTCTGGCAACAATTGATGTCATTTCTACAATTGCCTCAATGAACATCCTTTCTCAGGTTGCGAAAAAAACTGCTGAATATAATACCACACTGCTTGTTCCTAATCGCGACCCGGTTGTATATACTGTTGCCCGGGAAGTCGTCAAAGAGGCATATACAGATGCAGGAAGACCTGATGCATTTAACCCGGACAATGTCTACTTTCTTACCCAGGATCAGTTTGGTTATACATCTGCGGTCTGCGGGACAATGGTCAGGGACAAACCTGCCACGAACCTGTTTGTTGGTTATTTCTGGGCAGAATCATTGGTGCTTGCCGAGACCGGTGCTACAACCGGTGCAATTCAAATTGCGGGTAGTGATTCCATATTTCAACTGCCTTTCTTTATTGTCGCCTGTGATTATACATTAATTGGTGAAGAATTGTATGCTGCAAGTGCCTATCTATCCCATGAACCTTTATTATTAGGTTCTTTAAAAGGGCAGGATTGGGGTAAAATGATTATACTTGGTGTGCTCTTAATTAGTTCGATTTTAGCACTTATAGGCTGGGAAAAGATTGTGTCATTGTTTAATATAGGCTAATTAAAATGCCTAAACTACCTAAATGTCTAAATTCCTAAAAATTTTTAGTATTTTGGATTTTTGGACTTTTTCTTTTAGGTATTTAGGTATTTTGGACTTTTAGGTATATTCTTTTATGGAGGTTTTATGAAGAAAAAGATTCCTTTATATATCTGTATGTTGATGGGGATAGTAATGATTGTCCAATTTTTTATTGGCCATCCGGTGAGTATTCAGGCAAATGAACATATTAATCGCTGGGTCATTGTAGTCTCTGCATTCAGTATAATCTTAGGTATTGGGAGTCTTATTGACCATCACGCTGACCGTGTTAAAAGAAAAAATGAAGGATGGCCGTTCAGCATTGTTACACTTGTCAGTCTCACTGCGATGGCAATTATTGGTTTATTTTTAGGGATAAAAAGTGGCACATTATTTATGACGATTTATTCCAATGTTATTCTTCCACTCGGCGCCTCAATGTTTGCAATTCTCGCGTTCTATATGGCTTCAGCCGCATATCGTGCTTTCCGCGCGAAAACGATGGAGGCAACGCTTTTGCTCATCGCTGCATTCATAGTCATGCTGGGCATGGTGCCATTCGGCTCCCTGATTTCACCAAAGTTTGGGAACACAGTGGTATTGCCTGATTTTGCAGAATGGCTACTTAAGGTTCCTAATATGGCAGCAAAAAGAGGAATTATGTTTGGCGTTGCTCTTGGTGGAGTCTCAACTGCATTAAAGATAATTTTGGGTATTGAACGTTCCTGGCTTGGAGGTAAATAATGAAATTACCTGAAATACTATCAAAAATTCCAAGGCAGACAATTTACTTGATAATGGCACTTGCCATAATTATTCCTCTTATCGTCCCTATAGGAATGCCAATAAATATAATGCCGCAGACAAAAAAGTTATACGATGCAATTGAATCCTTGCCACAGGATGCAAAACCGGTTCTCGTCTCCTGCGATTTTGACCCACAGTCAATGCCTGAATTGTATCCGATGCTTGAGGCATTACTGCATCATCTCTTTAAAAAGAATGTTAAAGTTCTTGTAATGGCATTATGGCCACAAGGTGCGGGCATGGCTGATATGGCATTGAACACAATTCCAAAGTTGTATAATAAAGAATATGGTAAAGATTATGTATTCTTAGGCTACAAGGCAGGCGCAGCTGCAGTCGTTTTAGGGATTGGTGATAAATTGAAGAATGTATTTCCTGCCGACTATTATAACACACTTCTTGATTCCCTACCTCTAACTGCTAATATTACAAACTATGATGATATCAGTCTGGTTATAAGCCTTTCTGCAGGGGACCCTGGTTATAGAACCTGGCTCTTTTATGGACAGTCAAAGTTTAGATTCAAATTGGGAACAGGCGTTACTGCAGTTTCCGCTGCTGATACCTATCCATACCTTGGAAGCGGCCAGCTTGTTGGTGTGTTTGCCGGGATGAAAGGCGCTGCTGAATATGAAACAGCGCTCTATAGAAGTGGGTATAAACTAACCAGGAGAGACGCTACAAAGGCAATGGATGCACAATCACTGGGTCACTTCTTTATTATGGTATTTATCATCGTAGGTAATATTGGCTTCTTGCTTTTAAGGAGGTCAAAATGAATATCTCCACTGATATTTTAATCTGGATTTCCTCACTTTTGACACTTTGCATCTTCTCTTTCATATTTCGCGATAATCCATTCTATCGTTTTGCTGAACACCTATTTGTTGGAACTTCTGCTGGATATTTCATTGCACTTTCTTACCATAATGTAGTCTATCCCAATCTCATTGTGCCACTTTTTAAAGAGGGACAAATAATTTATGTTATACCATTGATCTTAGGAATTCTCTATGTCACACGGTTTATCCCACAAATTTCCTGGGTTGTGAGAATTCCAATTGCATTCCTCCTGGGCTGGGGTTCTGGTGTGGTAATACCAGCCGCCTTACAAACTGATGTGATAAAACAAATTCAGGGCACAATGCTTACAAGAGTTTCCTTTGCACGCTGGGATAATGGCTTATGGACAATTATCATTCTTATCGGTGTTATTGCTACACTCATCTTCTTTTTCTTTTCAAGAGAAAGAAAAGGCATAATTAAACCGCTGGCGAACTTGGGTATAATTTTTATAATGCTTGGTTTTGGCGCCTCTTTCGGTTACACAGTGATGGCGAGAATCAGCCTTTTGATCGGCAGATTTCAGTTTCTTTTGGGACCCTGGCTGGGAATAATAAAATAAATATTGGTTAAATTGTGATTGGAAACCACCTGAATACCTAAATGTCTTAAAATATGATTATCAGATTATCAGGATATCAGAGAATATTTTTCTCCTGATATTCTGATATACTGATGACCACTTCCTGATAGTCTGATTTCCTGATAACCCTAAATGAGATTGGTATTTTGTATCTTAATATTTAACCTTTTAACCAATTACCATCTAACTAGATTATTTGTCTGATTTTCTTAACAAGGTTTAGGGCATTGGGATATTTTCCAATGGGGATTACATAAAAACCATCTACATATTCTTTTAATCTTTGTGCTGTCTCTAATAATAATTCAGTTTCATCAACTTCTTCAATCTTGATAATATATTCATAAGGAATTCCAAGGAATTTCATAAGTGAGAATGCCCTTTTTTTTGTGTATAAAAAAGCGAGCCCAGCAATGATTTTTATATTTTTATATCTTGTACGAAATTCTTTTAAAATACCAATAAATTTTTCGGGCTGAAAAATTGCCTGAGTAAAATATACCTCGGCTCCACACTTGCGCTTCACCCCTGCTTTTATAAACTCACCCTGAATATTTAACACATTAGGATTAAAACTTGTGCAGAGACAGAAATCTATCGGCACAATAGTCTTTCGTGCTGAGGTCAGGCCGTTACCCAAATTTTTTGCCACTTCCAACAACTTTGCCGAATTCAATTCAAACATACTTCGCCCTTCAACTGGTGAATCTCCTGTTATGCACAGGATATTTTCAATTCCCAGAGCCTTTGCACCAAGCAACTGGCTTTCAAATGCTAAAATTGTAAAATGTCGCGCAACAAAGTGGGGTATGGTTTCTATTTTAAGTTTTTCCTGAAGTATATGGGCAAAACAAACAGAATCAGGGCGTAATTTGCCAAGCGGATTAGAAGGAATATTAAGCGCATCAATATAATCTTTAAAAGGTTCAAGCTCTTTGATGAGATTATCTGTGTCAATACTTGTGGGCAAGAGAATCTCAAGGGTCGTTATCTTTCTGTGTTTTAATTTATCTCGTAACATAACACCTCTTTTAATTCTAACCTATTACCCGAATCTTTTTAATACCCTCAAACCATCAAATGCATTCTGGACTGCGGCAAAGGCTCCAATTTTTTTTGCATATCCATCGCTTACATTCGGTCCACCGATGATCACGGGTGTATTAAACCCTTTTTTCCTCAATAATTTTATTAAATTCTCCATCTCCGGCATTGTTGTGGTCAAAAGTGCACTCAAACCTACTGCGATTGGCTTATATTTTCTTACTGCCTCAACAATCTTAAATGCTTCAACATCCTTTCCTAAATCAATCACCTCATAGCCCGCAGATTCAAAAACCATCGCCACAATATTTTTTCCAATATCATGAATATCACCTTTGACTGTAGCAAGCACAATCTTTTTTTCTTTGCTCCGCTTCCCTGTCTCTCTCTTGCTCCGTTTCATTCTCTTTTTTATCGTCTCCAGTACTCCCCTGGTTGCCTCTGCAGATTTAAGTAAATCCGGGATAAAGAATACCCCCCTTTCATAATTTTCACCAACAACCTTCATTGCATTGAAGATATATTGGTCTATGATTTTCTGAGGCGAGATTCCTGAATCAAGCATTTTTTTAGCATATTCAACCGCGGTATTACAATTCCCATTAACAATTGCTTTTATTAAACCCTTTTCAGGAGTAGAGACTTCAGTCTCATTTATTTTTACGGGACTAAAGTCGCTATCCCTACTGCTTATCTGTTTTGCCCATCTGATATATTCATTAACTCTTTTTTTAGCAATTGCCCTTGCTGAATTGTAAGATGCCATTACTCTCTGGTCAAGTGGATTAAAAATTAAAAAGTTTACCCCTGAATTAATTGCCAGATTTGCTAATGACGCATTCAATGAACTTCTCTCAGGTAATCCAAAAGAAACATTAGAAATTCCTAATATAGTATTTAGTCTCCGTTTATGTAATGCCTCAACAGTCTTTAGGGTTTCATCAATCTGCTCGGGCTCTGTGGCAATCGAAAAGACAAGCGGGTCAAAGATCAAATCACTTTCAGGAAACTTTAATCCCCGGGCAATTTTTAAAACAAGATTTACATAAGATATTCTATCTTTAAAACTTTTGGGTATCTTTTTACCAACCAGGGATACTACTGCCTTAAAGCCATATTGTTTAACAAGTGGTAAGAATTTTTTTAACTCTTCAAGCCGTGCAGGAATAGAATTATACACACCGATCCCGGGGTAAAACTCCATTGCCTTTTTTGCTGCCAAAAAATTCTGGGTATCAATAAAAACGGGCAATTTGCAATTCTTCAGGACTTCGTAAAGACCATTCAGTAATGTCTCTTTTTCATCAAGTTCAGGAACAAAGGCATTGATATCAAGGGCATCAGCGCCAGCATTCTCCTGTAATTTTGATTCTTCTCCATAGATTGTATAATCATTTTTAAGCAATCTCTCTTTTATCTTTTTGCGACCTGACGGATTCAATCGTTCACCGACAATAATGATTGAGTCTTTATCTATTTCTAAAAATTTCTGGGGTGATGTGAAAAAGCATTTTTTATTTTTTTCACGTAACATAACAGGTGCGGCTACATTTTTATGCTGGTTTATGTATACGATATATCTCGGTGTTGTTCCACAACAACCACCAATTAAATTTGCACCAGACTGGACAAAATCATCAAAATATTCCGCAAGTTCTGAATCTGATATTGAATGCCCGATTTTATTTCCTTTTATTGTTACCCTACCGGCATTGGGCTTTGCTATCAAAGGTAAATTCGTAACTTGTTTCATTTTTTTAAGAACCTCAATAGCAATTTCTGGTTCTGTGCAGTTCACACCGACTGCCTTTGCTCCAAGATTTTCAAAGGTTATAGCGACCGATTCGGGAATTTCGCCAAAAAGTGTCCTGCAGTTATTCTGAAAAGAAAAACTGACAAGAATATCTTCGGTATAATTTTTTGCTGCAATAAATGCAGCCTTTGCTTCAATCATTGAATTAAATGTTTCAATCAAGAAAATTTTTAAATTAGATTTATAAAAAGTTTTAAAGATTTCAAGATAGATTTTATAAACCTCATCAAAATCACCATCGCCGTAAGGTTTTATTAAAATTCCTGTGGGTCCCACATCCCCGAACACATATCCTCTTTTTCCTGCTGCACGCTGGGCAATTTTTATTCCTGCACGGATAATTTCTTTATATTGGGCTTTCTTGAAATTTAATGGATTGGCGCTGAAGGTATTTGTCAATATAATATCACTACCTGCATCAACATAAGATTTTTGCAATTCATAAACCGCCTCAGGATTTTTTAAATTCAAAATTGCCGGTGATTGACCGGGCAGTAGACCTTTATCAAAAAGGTTTGTGCCTGTAGCACCGTCCAGGAGCACAATTTTTTTGTTCAACAGTTTTTTCAGAACTTTCATACTGCTATTTTATATAATTTGATTGGAATGTCAATAATACTATATCATTGACACCATTTATAATATCAATATAATGAAAAAATGGCAGATATAACCAGAGGTGTCCGTTCGTTTACCCTAGGAACTGCAATTAGCCGGGTTACCGGACTCTTTCGTGAAATGGTCTTTGCTTATCTTTATGGTGCGAATACTGCGACCGATGCATTTCAGGCATCATTCCGACTTCTTGATCTTTTAAGAGACCTTTTTGCTGAAACAACCCTTTCGTCAGCAATAATTCCGATACTTACCGAAGAAAAAAATAAAGGAAAATCCCACCAGAATTTGCTTGCCAGCAACATATTCAATCTTCTTTTCATTGTAGTGGGACTTATCACACTTCTATGTATTTTTTTGGCACCATATTTGGTGCGTATCATCGCCTTTGGCTTTGCCAGCATTCCAGGAAAACTTGACCTTACTGCACGCCTTGCAGTAATTATCTTACCATTCTTATTATTTATAGGCTTTGCTGCCTGGGCAATGAGTTATCTGAATACCGAAAACAAATTCTTTATTCCCGCAGTTGCCCCTGCCTGGTTTAATATCATTTCAATCCTGACCCCGGTTATTTTGTATACTTATCTTATAAATCGTGGTGTAAATCCCATATTTGGTATGGCTTACGGTGTCCTCATAGGTGGGATAATGCAATTTTTTATCCAGATACCCGCATTAATAAAAAATGGTTTTCTTTATTCTTTCTATCTTAATTTGAAAGATCCTGCTTTGAAAAAGGTTATACTACTATTTTTACCTGTGGCACTGGGTCTTGCTGGTTCGAGGATAAATGTAATGGTTGATACGATAATGGTCTCTTTTTTAGAAGAAAGGAGCATCACCTGGCTCCATTATGCCTTCAGGATTATGCATCTACCAATGGGTCTATTTGGAATTGCTGTGGGTGCAGTGGCATTGCCCTCTCTTTCAAAACTCGTCGTAGAAAATAATCTTTTAGAACTGCGCAAAACCTTGATGGATTCGCTAAAACTTGTATTTTTATTGACCATATTCAGCTCGGTTTTTATTATATTCTTTTCCCATCCGATTACCAGAATTATTTACGAGCGAGGTAGATTCAATGCTTTTGATACCGGTGCTACTGCATCAGCATTGATTTTTTATATTATCGGCGTCCCTTTTGCTGCAGGTCTGCGCAATGTTGCCGCCGCGTTTTACGCATTTAAGGATTCAAAAACACCAATGTATGTAAGTCTTGCAATGGTTGGTGCAAATATTGTCTTTAATTATGTACTGATGAGATTGATGAGTTACCGCGGCATTGCCCTTGCCACATCCATTGCTGCGTTGCTAAATTTTGTGGCATTAATGAAGATACTACCCGGCAAAGTAGGAAGTATTGAAATCAAAGGATTGATTAAGTATATTATATTAATAATTATTTGTTCAGTAATAAGCAGTTTTCTGGGCATTATTTTATACAACGCTTTTAAGCAGTCTTTACACCCTGGATTATTTTTACAGATAATTGCTATATTCCTTATCGGCATTGCTGTCTTAATTATTTTTTATATTTTATGTGTTGTACTTAATATAAAAGATGCAATTGGATTTTTGAGACGGTTTTTCAAACGTTGAAAACCTAAGGTGTAAAAATTATTCCAACCTGATGTGCATTGGAGAACTGCGTATAAATGAATGAATAACCTACCTCATATTCTTCAAAAGAAATAGATAACCCTCCTGATACACTAAAATCAGAGAATGTAATTTTCTCTACGAACTCCTTTGGTGAAAGATATTTCATTCCCAAGAAAATTTTCAGATTTTCATATTTGTATAAAAATCCACTGCTCAGTTCAAAATCAATTCCTCGCGCCTCAATAAAAAATTCAAAATCTTCAGGCAGGCTAAATTTTATACCACTGCTGATTATTATCGGTAGTTTCGTATTATGTAAAAATTCTTTACCTAAATTATCAATCTTGGCTCCAATGCAGATACCTTTAAAATCAAGAAATGAACTAATGCCACCTGCAATACCAATGAACACAACTGAATCAACCCGGGACTGGAAATTCTTTATGCTCAAACCCAGGGTACCAATCTTCCTTGCAATGCCAATACTCAGGTCATAGGGATTGAACCTGTTTGTAGGAATTCCATATTCATCATAACCCTGGATTGTTCCGTAATTGAGATAATTAATGCCCAAGGCATTATTCTTATGGGAAACACCAAAATTGAGCATATTCGTTTCATAGAACCAGTGGCACAATGTAAAATTAAATCTCGTTTGTGCGATTAATGCAGGATTATGAAAGACTGATAAACCTTCATCAATTAAGGTTGTAATACCACCCAAGCCATTTGATTGCACGCCCACGGGCAATCTGGTAGAGTTATCTATATAAATACTTAAAATAAAAAAGATTATCATCTCACCACGGCAAGTTTTTTTTGATAATTGTAGTGATTATACTTTGTTTCGATCTGAATGTTAACAAAGTAGATACCAATATTAAATTTATCGTTACTTATCGTCACGCTATGGGGATTAAAACTTTCAATCTCATAGACCCGCTGACCGAGAATGTTCGTGACGGTAATGTTAACTTTCTGAAAATCATCATAATGTGGTAATTTTATCTGTGCCTGCCTTTTCATAGGATTTGGGTATATAGCAAGTTCTTCAACATCAACAGGGTTATTGTAGCCATCAATAATATGGACATAAACTGGTAAATGATCAGATGCAAAATAAAGGGCTTTTGCTATCTCATCTGGCACAGCATAATTTATTCCACTATTTATTGATTTATTAAAATGATTGCCATCGTTGCCGAAGATTGTATACGATTCAACCGGCAGAAAAAATCCTGCAGTGTCAAGAAAATTTGGTGAGCAGAGAATAAGGTCAAATCGGTCGTCGAGGCCACCAGTTGCACCTGAATCAGACAATAATTCATTCCTTGTTGATTGGGTATGGACATAGGCATAATTACGATTTTCATGCCAGATACCCGGAATACTTAGTGGATCACGCAAACCCCTTGGGCTCGTTTCAATACTATCAACAAGTCTACAATAGCCAAGCTCGTTGTAGTAAAAATTGAAATCACCCATTACCAGATATTCTGCCTGTTCATCAAGGGAATCAAGGTGATTTCTTAAAATAATTGCCTCTTGCAATCTTATCAATTCGCAATCGGCATCCGCTTTCAAATGAATAGAAAAGATAAAAAAATCTTTATTTGAATCACTCATCCGTATATGATAACGAGCAATATCCCTGTGGTTTGTAGGGATATAAAGGGCGTCAATAAACTCAACCTTTGTCCGGCAATAGAATAAACCATTATCTGTATCTGGTCCATTATTGAATGGTGTAAAAGAAAAATCCATAGTGTTATGATTAAGAACCGAATCGCGAAAGAGTTCCATTCCAAACTGGTTCTGCATCTCCTGAACAACAAGAACATCCGGCTTTAGATAATCCATTATCAGCCGAAAATATTTTATACGTTCATAGCCCTTCGTATTGGGAAAGTTTAAAAGATTATAACTGACAATCTTTAACTGACCGGAATAACTGAAGCAGAATAAAAAAATTGTGGCGATAAATTTTATATTAAAATAATTAAACACCGTCATAGATTGATAAGAGCAAACTTACTCTTGAATTGCCACTGGAGTTTATCCGGTTGAATAACCGATGGAATGACAATAAAAGAAATCAAAATCTTTACGAATTTATCTGCGGGCGACATCGATTATTCTACCTTCAATATCTTTATCTATTGGCGAATGTTTTTTTATATATTCTGCAATAATGTTCCGTAAATAAGTAAATGTTTCCTGTATTTCCTTACCTTCTTTGAATATTGCATAGTCGTCACCACCACCCGCAAGAAATGAGTTTGTTACAAGTAAGTATTCCTCATCCTTTTTTACTGACTGCCCATTCATAAAATTCACCTCCAATATCCTTTCATTTATGGCGTTCTTTGAATTGTATTTGAATTTTATACCGGAAACCTGAAAAATTGCATGGTGGCCATTTACACCAACCTCAAGAGCTTTTATTATTTGCTCACCGGTCATTTTCATCAATACTGCAGTATTGGAGAGGGCATCCACATAATAACAATCCCGATAAGTTACCTCACCTTTTGAAATATTAGCCCTGATCCCCCCTGAATTGTGAATTGCAATATCCGCATTAAAATATTCGCGCATTGCATCAGTTATAAGATTTCCCATTGCTGATTCCTCAAAACCAGCACGGCTTAAATCATTCTTTGCATATCCAATCACCTCATCAAATCCTTCTTTTGTTGTCTGTTCCCAGTTATTTAATATTTTAAGAAAAGCTGTATCCGATTCTATTTCTTCACTTAGCAGGTCAATAAGTTCACCTTCATATTTTATTATTTTTCCGGTCTTTTTATCAATCGTTAAATCAAGAAAACCGATGCTTGTCAGATGGCTATAATTTTGGCAGATTATTGTATGATTTATTGAATCTTCGTATGGTTGTTCAAGCGCTGTAGAACTGTGTGAACCAAAGACCGCATCGATACCAGGCACACTCTCAGCAAGGCGTTTATCATGACGTAAACCAATTCCGGTCATTGCAAAGATTAAATCAACACCATTTGATTTCAGTATTTCTACATAACGCCGTGCGGTTTCAATCTCCGGTAAGACATTATGATTCTTAAAGCGTTCAGGTGTAGTCATACCTTTCATATATTCAGTGAGCAAGGCAAATACACCAATCCTCAGCTCACCAAATTCTATAATCGTATAAGGTTTAAGATACTCAACATTCTCTTTTGTACCGGCATAGACTATATTACTACAGATAAATTGCGCATTTACACTTTTCACAAAATCCTTAAATACATCCACACCGAGATCATAATCATGGTTGCCCGGAGATAAAAGGTCATAACCGCAATAATTAAAATAATCAACCACAGCCTTGCCCTTAGAAAATTCGCCTATTGGCGAACCGACAAACATATCACCGGTATCAAGCAGCAAAAAAGCATAGCCGAGGCTATCTGTTAGTGCTCGTTTTTCTTTGATTAGAGTAACAGCCGCAGCAGCATTACCTAAGGGTGGTGGGAAATATGGATTCATCCACCAAGCTGTGCTGGGTAATAAACTGCCTTCTATATCATTGGTATAAAGGATATAAATGTGTTCAGGAACACGGGCAGTTAAAAAATATAGGAGTAAATAAAAAAACATTATAGTTTAAAACCGAATGAGAGCAAAAAATAGTTTTGTGTTTCGTCAAAGATATACTTCTCTTTAATCCCTAAACCTCCAAAATCCGTATTTGCATAGTCCCTTTTGCCATACGCAAGCCCTGCATCGAAATAGTAATTTTTTAGTTGAACACCAAAACCAATTGTGAGATTCGTTGTCCAAATTGCCGGTTCAATATAATCAGGAAATATGCAAAAGCCATACCGTAGATAATAATTATAAAGAATTGTATGTTCTACACCAAATTTATAGATAAACACCGGCTCATTCCAGAGTTCGTAATCTACTTCAGCAACAAACTTTGTAGGCACACGATGGGGAGGTTGATAATAAACTCCAAAATTGTGGCGCGCAGGATAACTTAATGAATCATCTTTATCAGTTACCCTCAAAATATTATTATAGTAATAAGCAAATCGTAAATGTAGAGATGGGGCAAAGATAAAACCAATTTTTGTATTATTCCCAGATAGATTATGAGAAATGCTTGTAATGGAATCTTCACCCTGAGGATATAAAATTTTTAAATCACTCTTTATTGCACCATAAATAAATCCCTGTTCTACACCAATATTTATTCCTTTGAAATTAATGCCGATTAGTGGTGCGATTGAATTCAATGAACCCGAATATACATTATCTACGGTCCTGGTGATCTGATAAAAATCATCGCGATAATCATAATGATACAAGTAGTTAAAATCCTGAAAACGATAATATCTTAAGCCAAATCTAAAAATTTTGACTGGCATTATAAAACCTGCAGGTGCAAAATTGTGTTCAGTAGTGTGGTTTATTGAAATTGTTGCAATGCCGATATTATTTCCATATGAATCATAAACCCGCAAGCCCCTTTTTTCGGTCCCAGCATATAAAAAACCGCTAAAATTAAATTGAATTTTATCACTTAAACCACTACTTGCAGGATTAATATTGTTTTCAAGAACAGTTAAATTTCCACCCAGACTTAAAGAACGGGCATCATAATAGAATATACGGTCACCATAAGTAAGAACCCCGGGCAATGTAAAATTTAATAAAAGCAAAAGAAGCATTACTAATTTTTGATTGCACTCCTAACTTACGGCACTAAAACTGCGGCGGCGATAACCGTGGTCCAGAGTCCATACTTATCACCAATAGCAGTTTGTGTCGCATTCATTGTTTTAACAATTTTTGTTGAAATCTTCCAGAGTTCTTTTCTTTCATCATAACTTGTATCCGGGTCAAAGGGTACACCCAGGGTCGTGGCGAGCATCTGTGCCGCAAGGTCTTCAGCCTTATCACCTGCCTTGGGCTCAGTTTCACCATAGGAGTGGTATTCTGATAGATAGCCATATTGATTTCGGTCTGCTGGTATTGCCACACCAATGGTTGCCGCAATGAGCCGGTGCGGTTCATTTGCGCTACACTCAGAAATGACTGTATAGACAATTTCGCCCGGTGATAAATACTGCAGACCCTTTGCCTTGGAGACAATCTTTGCACCCGGTGGTAGAATACTTGAAACGCGAACAATATTGAATGGTGCAATACCTGCATCCCTCAATGCAGACTCAAAACTCGCCAGTTTCTCTTTATGCTTACCCACACCCTTTGTTAGAAAAACTCTTTTTGGTATTATCATTTTCTCTTCCCATCTGGAGCAGACCAGAGTCGAACTGGCGACCTTCTCGCTGCGAACGAGACGCTCTCCCAACTGAGCTACTGCCCCATAAAAATTTTTATGATTATAACAAATATTTAATAAATGTCAACAATAATTTTAGTGATGTGGTGCATAGCGAAAATGTCACTCTCACTCCCTTTTCCCTTCAAAAAAAGGAAATATGTAGTGATCTTCAAGATGGCTTAACTGTAACAAAATATCAATAAAAAATTGCAGTTGTCGAGTTTATTCGACAATGTTTCAATGCAGAGCAAGCTCTGCTACTACAAAAAATCCCCCATAATCCCCCTTTACAAAAGGGGGACATAGGCGGATTTAAAAAGAAGCCCCCTTAAATTCAGGGGGCTTCTGTATCAGACGAAATTTTTTACTGCAGTAATACTGCCTTCTGTGTGAGGATTCTATCGCCAATTGTAATACTTAATACATAAACACCTGCTGGAACTTTCCCACCATAATTATCAGTTCCATTCCATACGACCGAAGAATTGTTCGCGATAACAGTATGGGCTGTAACCAATTTTCCTGACAGGTCATAGATTCTCAACATCAAATTTTTTTCGCGTAATTCTGGACTTAAACTAATAGTGACCTTGTCCTTGAATGGATTCGGATACAACCGCAACTTGCCAGTCTTTGTAAAATCAGATTCACTAACACCAACCGGTGCATTTCTGCGTGAGGCATAAATCTCAATGCCATCAGTTCCGGAATTCCTTGTGTCTTCCCAGGTTGAATGAAAATAAGCAGGCGTCCATAAGAGTGCAGTAGCATGATAGGCATTATTTGCCGAAACATTATCTGTAACAACTTCGGCAGTGGGTTGCCAGGTCCCATCCTGTCCATACCAGACAGAATAATTATGTCTGACAGTATTAGCATCATAGATATAATTACAACCGATAGTGCTTGAAAAACCGCCAAGCCTTGGATAGGTTTCATTTATTGCGTCATTTGTTATATCAATGAGTGTTCCATTCCAGGTTGCGCCATAATCAGTTGAGTAGTTGAAAAGAATATCATTATTCCCACCTCCTATATCTGCCTGTATCGCAATATAAGCATAACCCTGGGTACAGAATACTGATGGATAACGGTCGTCATTTGTATTATTCGTTGCCCAGCCATAGAAATTTCCTGAACCGTTCAGTGTATCAAGATACCAAACCACATCCCAATCACTTCCTGTCGCATCAAAATATTCAATGCCATGAATAAGAATCGTATCTGTACCTGAAATATCCAGGCCAATTGAGGTCATTCCGGGGTTGCCTCCGGGTGTTAGGAAAGTAAAAACCCACCAATTGGTACTGTCGTATGAGAACACACAGAAAACACTATCGGTATTACCAGTGCGGTCAACTGTATATTGGGCAAATAGAAGTTGATCACCATTTCCCCAGTTTACACATTCAGGATAAAATCGATATGGAATATCGAAAAGCAAAAATCCTCTTAGACTATCTGGGTTATTGTAGCAGGTTGCAGATGAGCGCATCCAACAGGGCGTATTGGTGTATGAACCGCCATTTAAAGTTCCCCACACCCAGATTTTACCGTCATTGGTAATTGTAATTTCAGGATTAAATTCGCTGTAAGTCGTGCCGCCAGTGCGATATATACGATTATCCCAGGTCAAACCACCATCTGTAGAACTTGCCAGCCCAAAACCATATCTAACAGGAGCTGCATTATAAATGCCCGTATAAGCAACATAAATTCTACCATCAGGACCAACAGCCATAGAAAGCATCTGGTCATCAAGGTTACTCACATCCGGAATTTGAACACCTGCGCTCCAGGGTGGATCACGATATAAAATCCAGGGTGGAGTTGTTGACACTCCAGTATGGATACATTCAAGATTTTCCTGGAGTTCTATTGGTTGTGCTGGTTGTATATCAATTGCCAACTTAGGAACCGGCGTAATGCCGAAGTTATTCGCAAAACATAAAGCAACCAGTGCACCCATTGCCAAAATCAAAATCTTCATTATGCCTCCTTTTTAATTGTTATGCAACTTTTATTGTTATACAGCATTTTTTACCAACGATTTATTTTAAAAATCACCCCCTTTCACTCACAACTTCTGACAGGTTATTATAGTCATAAAAAAAATTTTGTCAAGCCTGTTTATTTAACCATTTGTAAACATGTCAAAGCCTACCCAGTGCATAATACGGGAACAGGTTTAACCAGATGTTTTCACCAGTTCGGTTTTCTCTTTTCCAAGAATGCCTTCATTCCCTCTTTTGCCTCGTCAGTGGAAAACAGAATACTGAATGCCTCGGTCTCATAAGAGTTTGCAGTCTGGAGATTTGAATCGATTCCACGATTGACCACTGTCTTTGCGATACCCACTGCATTCCGACCTGCATTTTCAATGATTTTTCGTGCCATTGTCTTTGCCTCTTCAAGTAAATTATCGGCAGGAACAACCTTATTAACAAGCCCTATTCTATATACCTCCTGGGCATCAATCAGATCACCGGTAAATATCAATTCCTTTGCCTTTCCTACACCAACGAGCCTTGCCAGGCGCTGGGTTCCTGCATGGCCAGGTATCAAACCAAGTTTTACCTCAGGTTGACCAAACTTTGCCTTTTCTGATGCAATCCTAATATCGCATGCCATGGCAATTTCACAACCTGAACCAAGGGCATAACCATTTACTGCAGCAATTACAGGTTTTTCCAGATTTTCAATAAAATTTAGCACCCTCTGCCCGACTTGACTATATTCTCTTGCGGCAAGAGAATCCATCTGGGCAAGCCTTGAAATATCAGAACCTGAAACAAAGGACTTTCCCTCGCCAGTAATTATAATTACACGCACATCTTTATTTTTGCTAAATTCGTGCATTGCAGATTCAATCTCAAGGATTGTCTCGGTATTTACCGCATTCAGAACCTCAGGCCTATTTACCTTTAAAATGCCAATCTTTTCTGCAATTTCGATAATTATATTTTTGTAAACCATTTTACCTCCCTTAGAAGATGGTCAATCCCTTAACCCAAACATTTAAATATACGTCAAATCAATGCGAAGTCAAGGAATTTGTACTTATTGAATTACTTACTACTACCTATTGATTGTTTCCGGTATCAGATTTTGCTTTCAGCGACATCCAGTAACCCGGAAAAATGTCAAATGAAATATAAAAACTTCGCCAGTTTATTGGAAAATCATGGAACCCAGGGTCATCAACATTAAAGAATAATCGGCTTTCTGTGCTGATGGCATTGTAGCCAAAGCGAAAACTAAAAAAATAATGAGTAAATCCAATGCCAAAATCCACAAGCATACCCTGTTTAAAGCCCCAACCACTGAATCCGGAATACAAGTACATAACCCAGGGGGTTATCTCTAATGCCTTGCGATGAGCGCCTAATGGTACAATATAAATATATGCTGGCGCAATAAATCCAGCAAGTTCTACACTGTCAGATGAGAAATTGGCATTGTTGTATAATCTGAATCCCTTTGTGCCCAAGCCAATAAATTTGTAAATAAAGGCGAATTCTAAAACCCGGGCATCCAGATGCCCTGGTGCGGTTACACTCGCACCGGTAGGATTGAAAAAAAGGCGCCAGGTGGTTCTATATTTCTGTGCATAACCCACATTGGTTAGAGAACCGAGCATTACAAAAATAAAAAAAGGCAACAAAAATCTTTTCATAAATCTCCTTTTTTAGTTTTTAAATTATATGGATTAAAAACACCTTGTCAATGAACTTGGTACCAGTTTTTGTTCAAAACTCTGTTAAGTAATAATCGGTCAATAATTTGAAAACCTCTCTCTTGAAATAAATACGGGCAATGGGAAATTTTTATTAATTCCACAGGAAATTATACAATTGCGCCTTTCAATTGACATTTATTTTAAAAAATATATAATGTGGCTATGAAGAATGGAAAAAATAAAAATATATCCATCCTGCTTTTGATTCTTTCTTTTATAATTTCGCGCTTAATTCTTTACATAATCGGTGTCCGATTTGATACCTCTCCCCTATCCTGGTTTTATCAATTTCTTGACCCTGTGGTTCTCAAACAAGATTTATGTAGAAGCATTTTCTATTTACATATCCAGCCCCCGCTATTCAATCTATTTCTGGGATTGGTTCTAAAAATTGTTCCTGATAATGGACAATTTCTTTTCCCGATTGTCTATTCCTCGGTTGGCTTACTAATGGTGCTATTATTATTTACAATATTAACTGAGTTTAAAATATCTTCGATTTTTGCATTATTGCTTTGTTTATTTTTTATGGTGAGTCCGCCGACAATCCTGTTTGAAAACTGGTTGTTTTATGATTATCTAGTGACCTTTTTATTACTCCTTGCAGTATATTTACTGTATAAATACATAATCAAAAACTATTGGGTATATATATTTCTTTTTTTTCTGTGCCTCAGTTTAATTATTCTCACCAGAGCAATTTTCCATTTACTCTGGTTTGTTGTTATTTTGATAGGGTTGTTATTTTCATATCGAAACAATTTCAAAAAAATTTTTCTATCCAGTCTTATTCCTTTGTTGCTCGTCTCTGGCTTCTATTTTAAAAATTATATTATTTTTAAACAATTTAATTTGTGTTCCTGGTTTGGTATGAATCTTATAAAAATGACCTGGACCACACCATTTGATAAAACAACAAAACTGGTAGAAGATGGGAAAATATCAGATATTGGCATTTTATTACCATTTGGAAAACCCGAGGTTTATCAAAAATATGCAAATTTTGACACATTTACTCATATCCCGGCATTAGATAGAAAATACAAAACAAACGGTTCAATCAATTTTAATCATATTGGTTATATATCAGTGTCTCAACAATATTATACTGCGGCAAAATATCTGATTATAAAATTTCCCCAATATTACTTGGTTTCAGTAGCCAAATCATTCTACGCATACTTAAAGCCCTGCTCAGATAGCACAATTTTGAAGGGTAATAATCGTAGTGTGATATATCCATGGACACATTTTTATGAATATTATCTACTTGGTGGATTCCTGCAAAAATTTTGGCATACAACCTATCTCAATAGATTAGGTCAGAAAAATGCTATTTATATAAATTTTCTTTATATATTGTTGTCTTTTATATACGGATGGGCTATCATTGTTTTAATTAAAGGGGAAAAATTAATAAAGATTACTAAAACACAGAAATTTCTGTTGGGATTCATTATGTTTAACATTTTTTATGTAACTATTGTGGGTAATTTTACTGACACCGGTGAAAATATGCGCTTTCGTTTTTTGCTCCAGCCTTATACTTATATACTTGCGGGGTTATTATTCAAAACACCCACTCCGTGATCCCCTGAAATCTTCCTCTTTAATGCCCTGATTTAGTCTTCTATTGTCTCTGGATACAAAAATAATTCTTCTGGTTTCAGCACACCTCTACCTTCAACTAAATCAATCAGTTGTCTTGCCTGTTTTTGCAGTGCGGGATAGTTAGAATTAAGATACAACCTACAAAGTTCGGCAAGTTCTTTTTTAAGCCCTTGGGTCTTTGCTGAGGTTTCAAGTTTTTCATATGTTATACTGATTGTCTTAATAATTATCGTCCTTTGCTGGTCGTTCTTTGCCTTTTTTAATTCATTCTTCAGTGTATCAATCCCTTTTATCCCTAAGTTTGCAATGCCTGCCATTGCGGCAACTTTTACGACATAAGAAGAATCAAAAAGTTGTGCTATTAATATTGGTAGCCCGAGCGTATCCTTGATATTCTGGAGTGCTTCGGCAATACGCAATCTCATTCTTTGATTCTTATGGTTTCGATATTCATTGAACAGCGGAATTGCCAAGGTGTCCTTTAGTTTCCCCAGCGTATATATCAGAACTCCTGCCACTTTATCCTCTGGTCTCTGTCCAAGCATCAGGCGCAATGTATCTATTGCCTTTGTATATTCAAGTTGTCCAAAGAGATATATCGCATTGCGCACAATTGTATCATTGGTTGAATGGAGCCCTTGGTAGAGATAATATGCTGAAGTATCTTTGAATGCCTTGAAAATTTCTTCAATTGCCCTGAGTTTCAGCCCATCAAATGTCCGCATCTCGTTTTTAAATATATATTCAACTGCCTTTGCACCATATTCATTTATCAAAATTCGTCTGCCTGTTTTTGCTTTTGCAATATCTGCCCGAACCTCCCAGAGTGACCCATAATAAAACAACTTTGCCATCTTTGCTGAATCACTCTGCATTATATCAAGTTCAGGAAAAGTAGTAATAGTATCTTCCCACTCCTCTTTTTTAGATTCTACTGCCTCAAGGTCCATACCAAGGGCACAAGTACCTGACATCCAAACACTATTATTTTTGCCTTTGTCTTTTTCTGCATACCGGTCATCACCCTGCAGATCAATAAAAAGTCCTATTCCACCAGTGCCTCTTGACCAGTTTGCACCTGCCTGACTCATTCCTTCCCTTGAGCAGTAGTCATCATTTCCACGGGTGTCAATAAATATCCCGACTGAATTTGTAAGACCTATCCCCTGGCCACCAGATGCATAATACACATCATCACCATCTTTATCCAAAAGCCATCCTACTGCTACATCATGTCCTTCTCCCTGTGCTGGCCCGAACCTGCTAAAATAATGGTCATCACCTTCTAAATCCAAAAGACCACCCACTGAGAGATGAATTCCTGCACCCTGTGAATATTGTGCTGCGGAATATAAATCATTACCCTGTTCATCAAATAGCATACCCAGCGCAAACCAGTAAGAGGTTGCCTGTGCATAGACCTCAGAGATATACTTGTCATTACCATTACGGTCATATAAAAATCCAATCCCGCCCGATGCCACATCACGCCAACCAAAGCCAAATCCTTGAGCAAATGAACGGAACTGGTCAGGGTCTAAGGGCATATGAAGATATTCACCGCCCGCATAGTACAAATCATCTCCATCTTTATCATATAAGAGTCCATAAGCCCAGACACCACCCATTCCCTGTGCCCAGGAGTATGAGTGATACACATCATCATCTTCATAATCAAGTAGAATTCCTGAACCGAAATTACCTGCACCCTGTACAAAATATCCTGCGCGATAATTATCAAAGCCTTTTTCATCTATTAAAATTCCAATACCAAATAACCCAGCACCCTGGCTGATATGAAATGCAGTATATGTATCATTTCCTGATAAATCCCAGAGCAGTCCCGCACCAAATAATCCAGCACCCTGATTCACAAGTTTATTACAATTCCTATAGACATCATCACCAGAGAGGTCAATAACAAAACTTACCGGAGTATTAAGTTCGCCAATTGCACCAGCGCATCTGCCTAAATATGTATCATTGCCACCAAGGTCAATAATAACGGCAAAATCCTCGGTATAAACATTATCATCAAGGCCACCGATAACGGCCTTAAATCCGCCAGGCAGTTCAAAGATCTCGTACACAAGCCCTTTTACACCCTGGACTTCTTTGAAATGCAGGTTATCCTGTTTCGATAGATTTTGTACCAGTTGGAGAATCTTTTCAACTCCTTTCGCAAATATTGCACCTGCTGAATGCAACTCAAGAATGTCTATCTTTTTTACGATCTGTAGTAATTGCACGGTCTCAAGGGTTGTTCCTGTATCTCTCTCAATACCAAATTCATTATGTAATGCGCCGGCATAGCCGCGTTCAAATGAGTCTGCCTCATCTGCCCAGAGGGACGGTGCGGTATAGATAAGGCTATCCTTTTCTGCCGGCGAAAGTTTTATAAATGCCCTATCAAGGTGGTTTTTTGTGCGATTGAAGACCTCTTTTATCAAAGGGATTAAATCATTCTCTTTAAATTTTTCATAAAAAACTTTTTTTCCAGTAATTTCCTGAGCGCAGAAATCTATGTAATCGGAAGGCAAGCGCAAATCTTTTATCTTTTTGCTCGAATATAAAATATAATCAGGAACTGACATTGGACGGTCCATTAACCGTCTAATCACCTTAAGCCGGAAGCTATCCTGTATCCAGTGTTTGTCGTATTCTATGTCTTTTTTTGTAAGATTTAAAAGTTCTAATCCCTCATAAACATATTTCTGTTCAACCTGCCACATTGTATCAGGTTTTTCCCATAAAAAAGCAGAAAACAATAATAATTCAATCATATAACCTCCTAACTTCTTAACTTCCTAATTTCAATTCTTTTTCTACTGCCGTTTCCTAACTTCTTAACTTCTCAACTTCAATCTTTTTATCCCCCACCACCTACGATCTAATCCCGATTATCTGGCCTTAATCCTTCTTCCTTGTTTACGCTTATTCTTATTTAAAGGTCGCTACCCAATCGCCGATAAAATGGGTAATAATAACAACAATTATCGTAATCAATAGATGTTCTCCTGCAACCTGATAGGGGTTTACATTTTGTTCTTTGCCCATCTGAAAACTAAAAAATGTTATGAGTGATAGTCCCCAGGCAATACTCACAATTATTGCGGTAGTTAATGGAAATAAAAGAATTGGCACAAGAAATGTTAAGGCGAAAAAGAATTTTGCTAAGAATGTCATTATGGTTGATTCCCATATCTCTTTTGTAGTATGCTTATTTTCTGCCTCCTCAGACATATGAATACCTAAGGCATCAGAAAAAGCATCAGCAATTGCAATGGTAAGAATACCACCCATAACAACAATCCGTGAATGTGTTCCTGAATGCAAACCAACCATTAAACCAAGGGTTGTGATAATACCCGAGGTTGAGCCAAAACTAAATCCAGTCTTTAATGAGTGTTTGAGCATTAACCACCAACCATTTTTTGCCCCTTTTTTCTATTTTATACCCTTCTGCCTCAAGGAGTCTTTTTTGATTTTCCACACCACCTGGATATTTTTTGTTCAGCTCACCGTCGCCTCTTAATGTCCGCCACCAGGGTGTAATGTCTATCTCTCCCTGTGATTTCCTTTCTTCAGATGCATACGCTGTAATCCAGGCAAAGATACCGGTAGTAATCGGGCACCCGATTGTAGCATTGTGCCTGCGGGCAAGAATATTTCGGATTTCATTTATAGTTATTATTTTTCCTTTGGGCACCTTACGCATTATCTCATCGACCTCAATCGGTGCTGGAATTACAACTGTATCACCTTCTTTTGTTCCCCATTTGCCTGCCATCTTACCAGTTATTTTTACTACTTTGGGCAGATCTTTTTTATCAAGCAGTTTTTCCCGCCAGGTTTTTTTTACTTTCTGTTTCACTGTTCCTCCCATAATAAAATTTCACCTATTCTTGCCTTATAGCTCTTTCAGCCCTATTTAGCCTTTTCTTGCCTTCTTTAGCCATTTAAATTCTATATATCTATCCCAAACACCTTTCTCATTGCCAGACCAATCAAAAAATTAATGATTGCTACACCAAGACTTATTCCCGCCATCTCTAAAAATCTATTTTTGAATTTCAATCCTTTAGCAATAGAGACATAGTAATTGAAGATAAAGATAAGCAGAAACACTGTAATAATTGTCAGCACCAGACACACAAAAATATGTTGTATCAAGAAATATGGCAAAACCAGAAGGATGATTGTACCAATATAGGCAATGCCTGTATATAAACCTGCTTTTATTGGAACTTTTTCAGAATCTTCTTCTTTTGCTGAAAGATAAGAAGACGCACCCATTGATAATGCACCAGCAATACCAGTTATTAAACCGACTATCCCAACAATCTGTGCCCTCTGCAATGCCAGAGAAAAGCCAACCAGCGCACCACTGATTTCCACAAGGGCATCATTCAAACCGAGAATAATTGAACTCACATATTTCAATCTTTCTTCCTGAATTAAACTTATTAATTCATTTTCGTGCTTGTTTTCGTCTTTCCTTATCTGATCAATCTCTGGAGCAACCTGTTTTATTTCTCGGTATGTATTCTGGGCAAGGTCTTCGCCATCTTCCATAAGTTTGAGACCAAAATTCAAGCCAAATATTCTTGATAAAAAAACATAAAAAAAGACTTTAAATTTGTTCGGCTTGACTTCTTGTTCAGTCAGGGTTTTAAAAAATTTATAATGGGTAAGTTCTTCTTCAGCAATTTGCAAAAGTATTTCTGAATGTTTTTGGTCCTTAATCAAAAAGGCAAGTTTCTTATAAATATAGTGCTCGGTCAATTCTGCCTGCTGGCTTTTAATTATCTTATTTTTAAGGTCAGGTAGTAGGTTACCCATTATTATATTATACTGAACATTAAAAAGTTTTCAAGATTTATCTCTGGTTCAAAGTCCCTGCATCTTTACTTATGTATAAGCGGTTTCCAGCCGCGATAAAAACAAGATAGTCACGAAATACCCTGAAATTCATCATTCTGTTCAGAATGACAAAACGAAGTGCTGTCATTCTCAGGGTTTCGTTGGAACTTCTTTTTCGAAGAGGAACTTATCTTATAATAGCTCTTCTACCTCTTCCTTACCTTTTTCCAGTTCTTTTACTTGCTCTTTGTCTATCTTCAAAAGCAATGTTTGAAATTCACCCATATGGGTCTTCTCTTCCTTGGCAATATCAAGGAGGACTTTCTTCATATTTTCATTATCAGTCATACCTGCAAGTTGCTCATACAGGCTTATTGCATCCAGTTCCGCAATCATACCTGCACGCAATATCTCTTTATCCAAGTCTTCTTTTTTTACTTTTTTTAAATCTATCGGCATCTGTGAAAGCATTTTACTACCTCCTTAAATATCTTTCAAGACAAAGCTTATTTTTCTTTTAATTCTGAGGTGCAGTTTGGACAGCGCAATGCCTTAATGGGAATTGCGGTAAAACAGAATGGACACTCTTTGGTTGTGGGTGCAGGCGGTGGAACAGGCTTTGGTGCTGTCCAACGATTCACCTGTCTGATCACTATAAAAAGTGCAAAGGCAACGATTATGAAATTAATTACGGTATTGATGAATAAACCATAGTTTATTGTTGGAATACCTGCCCTTTTTGCTTCGGCGATACTTGCAATGGGCTGACCCGACAGATTGATGAACAGATTAGAAAAATCCACTTTGTTTAACAACAATCCAATGGGCGGCATAATGATATCATTGACCAGTGAACTGACTATGGCACCAAAGGCACCGCCCATTATAAAGCCTACGGCGAGGTCTATCACATTGCCCCGCATCGCAAATTTTTTGAATTCAGCGAACATACATCCTCCTTTCAAAGCAAAATACTACAAAAAGGGGAGGCATTAGCCTCCCCTTTTTGTAGATATATCATTTGCGGTTTATTTCACAATAACGAATTCAACCCTGCGATTTTTCGCCATATTCTCAGGAGTAGTGTTCGGAGCCACGGGTTTGCTTTCACCATAACCCTGGGGAATCAACCGTTCGGCATCAAGATTATGTTTGGTCACAAGATAATCCTTTACTGCTCCTGCCCTGTCCTGTGAGAGTTTCAAGTTATAACTATCAGAGCCCCTGCTGTCTGTATGACCCTGTATTTCAATCTTCGTTGTTGCACTGCCTGCGAGAATCTTTTCAATTGTTTTTGCTGCATCATCAAGGACTTGATAAGACTCGGGTTTTATTTCGGATTTTGCTGTTTCAAAATAGACTTCGGGTAGCACGATCTTGAATTCTTTCTTTACAAGTGGAATTTCCAGTTCTGTTTTTGTGCCTGCTTCTATTTTTATTGTCCTCTCATAGGGTATATAATTCTCATCGCTTGCTACAGCCTTGATTGTATAAGTGCCAGCCTTTAGCGTGCGCGTTAATGTTGTTGTCACTTCTTCTATCTGGTCGCCCACAGTAACTTTTGCTACCATTGGCTGTTTTGTTGCAAGGTCTACTACATTTATTGTAAGCTCACCCTCTGTGGGTATAGGCTTTAATCTCAGACTGAGCGGGATTTTTTCTCCAGCGCTGACAAGTATTTCAAGGGCATCATCATAGAATCCTTCAAGTGAAGCAACAATACGGTAATTCCCTTCTTCAACAGTTGAGAATTCAAATTGTCCTAAGTTATCTGCAACAGCAGATTTTACCAGAGAGCCCTCACGATAAAAAGAAATATTCGCTGTAAGTGGGTCACCAGTCTTATCATTCACAACAGTGCCGGCAATGACCGCTGGTTTTGGACCCTCAGGTTTGAAATCGACACAGTATGAAAAACCGAGAATACCCGCCCATGCTGGCGCAACGCCCCAGCCCGTTGTAATGTTAGTACTGTCAGTCAATGCGGTCGGGAATGCATGGTCATTCAAACCTTCCCATGCCCTGATATCTGCCGCGAGAACAATACTGAATCTACCTGGTCTGAAACTAATTCCAGGGGTGTAGTATACTTCATTCGCGCCAAAAATCTTATCATCATCAATAAAAGTAAAGAACTGATCTTCACCACTGTAATCAATGCCACCAACCTCAATAAACGGCGTTACCTTACCCAGATTCCAGCTCAATGCCGCACGGTAAATTGTGTAATTATTCCTCCAGCCCATTTCATCATCATTCTTATTCTGATCAATGTAGCCACCATTCAAATCAAGTGTCATAACCTTTGATTTGAAGCTGATACCCATAAGTGCACCATAATCAATCGCACCGCTGGAGAAATAACGAAATACACCGCCATCATTACCATAGGCATCGCCAAAGATTGGATAGTTTCTCTGCTCAAGGGCAGTGCTACGGTCTGAACCAGTAGGCAGGGAAAGAATCGGACCAATTGACCAGGCAAAATTATCAGTGCCAAGACTGAGTTTCAATCCAACTTTTGTGTCACCCCAGCCCATGCTTGCCCGATTATAATCGCTATCAGTATAATTAACTCCATCTCCATGGAATGAACTTGCAATATTAAGAGCAAGATTATCTGTAATCGCATAACCCAGACCAAAGAACATATCACCACCACCATGTGCAGCCTCACCCGTAGAATCACCAACAATCGCTACATCCCTTGTCTCAGAGAAACCCCGCATAAACCAACCAAGGTGAAAATGCCCTGCCCCACCATTCCACGCAGATTCGGTGCGGAACAGACCATACACACCCTGATTATTTGAGTAACCTGCACACAGTGCAATAATTGCACACAGTGTAATAAGGTTACGTATCATTACTACCTCCTTTCGCAATTTGGTTGTCAAAATTACCCGTGCAATTTTAATCAAAAGTAAAGAAAAGTCAACGCTTTTAAGTAATTTTAGGTCTAAACTTAAGTGTAAATTAGTATTTTTTCGCAGATATGTTCATCTGACTGGGTAAATGACATTATTCAGACAGAGCTAAATTACTCCCAACTCTTTTTTTCTTTTGTGTATTTCTGGTAATAATCTGCGAAAGCGATCTTTTGTTGTCAGTATCCAGTCTTTAAAATGTTCTTCCATTTTGTCTTTTTTCCAGCGGTGTTGATTCAAGTTCTTCTCATCAAAATAAAAACCATTTTCAACTTGTTTGGCTTTTGTCATACATACAGGACAGCGACAAAGCCCTTCACCAATTTTCTCAAAGGCATTGTTAAAGTCAATCGGGCAATATTTTGAAATAACGGATTTATAAGGCTCCAATTTGTTTTCGAACAATTGCTTAATTGACCTTTCAATCAGGGCAAAATTTTTATTCAGTAACGCCTCCCCCTGACCTGCACCAAAGACAAAAAAGCTATTTATCACTCTGTAGCCAAGTGCAAGGAGAAATATGTTCATCATTGGTAACTGGAATTGATTCCAGTCGATAGGTGATGCTACACCAATGCTCAGGGCGGGTCTTTCTGCTTTTTGCTCAATTATTGGATATAAACAAAGAAATCTATCAAGGACCATCTTTAATTTTCCAGGAATTGTTAGCACATAGGTTGGTGCAAGAAGAATCATTCGGTCAGCATTGATTATTTTGTCGGCGAGTTTATAAAGGTCGTCTTCTAATTTGCACTTCAAATTCTTGAAAACACACGACATACAGCCCTGACACTGCTTTATTTCATAGTCTTTGAGATAGATGATTATGGATTCATGATTCTGTGCCTTGATATATTTATCTGTGTATCTTGCAAGTAGATCGCAGTTTCCATTTTTCCGTTCTGAAGCAACGAGAATAACTATCTTCATTTGTCTTTACTTACTATATGGAAAAATGGTGCAAAATAACTATTCCACAATTCGTCAGAAGAACCATATTGATTATCAAAATAGAAATAATCAACGAGCACTTCTCTCATACGCAGTATTTCCTTCAATCGTTTCTTGTTTTTCGCATCAGCCGCAGTGAGGTCAATGAGTTCCAGAGCCCTTTCAACTGCCTTTATGCTGTAGTTATAGTTTTTCTTTTTCCATATTATTGCCCTCATAACCTCGGTTCCGATGTTTGCAATTTGTTCAAGAAATGGAATTTGAAACCATCTACCACTTGCCAGTTCTTTGTGCTGGTATGTCATAAAAGCAAGATGTGCTAGCTCTTTGGTTCAACCACCTGTCCGAAAAAGAGAATGTTTCCGGTCGCCTTTTCCTGAATAACAAA
>Ga0172366_10000280_pt1 | contig 35143 bp, 29 predicted proteins | sample LakKivSesite69cm_FD_114533 | JGI IMG/M metagenome (GOLD analysis project Ga0172366, IMG submission 114533) | Sediment microbial communities from Lake Kivu, Rwanda - Sediment site 69cm | ecosystem: Environmental > Aquatic > Freshwater > Lake > Sediment | place: Rwanda: Western Province, Lake...
ACTCAGGAACCGGAAACTGGGTTTTGTCTTTCAGTCCTATAACCTTTTACCCAGAACTACAGCCCTGGAGAATGTGGAACTGCCGTTATATTATAACAGCAATATCAGGTCAAGGGAGCGCAGAGAAAGGGCTATTCAGGCCCTGGAAGATGTAGGACTCTCAGACCGCATGCATCATATGCCTAACCAGCTCTCCGGCGGACAACAGCAACGTGTGGCCATCGCCCGGTCCCTGGTTAATGATCCGCTTGTCATACTTGCTGATGAACCCACAGGCAACCTGGATACTCGAACCTCTTTCGAAATACTTGGATTATTCCAGGAGCTTAATAATAAGGGGAAAACGATTGTCATGGTCACCCATGAACCGGATATCGCCCGGCTGACAAAGCGTAATATGGTCTTTCGCGATGGATTGATACGCAAGGAACTTATGGTGGAGGATCATTTAATTGCCTCTGAAATATTGAAGACATTACCGGTGGAAAGTGATTCCGTATACAGGGACTGAACTTTCATGAACAACATTAATACTGTAAGATATGAATTATTCAAATCTGATAAAGATTGCAGGTAATGCCCTGATGCAAAATAAATTCAGGGCCTTCCTCACCATGCTTGGGATAATAATCGGTGTGGCATCTGTCATCGCCATGCTGGGTATAGGTGAAGGATCCAAAAAAAGTATACGTGACCAGATGTCAAGAATGGGTACCAACCTGGTCTTCGTCGTGCCGTCCTCACAACAAAGAGGTGGTGTCATGCTTGGAAATACGAATGCACAATCACTCCGTCTCAGTGACGTGGAAGCATTACGGAAAGAAAGCACGGCTCTCAGTGCCATTTCTCCTGAAGTACGCGGGGGCGGACAGGCAGTATATGCCAACCAGAACTGGCCCACAACCATGTATGGGGGAAACGAAGATTACCTGGGTATCAGAAAATATGAAATAGAAAGTGGACGTTCGTTCACGGAAAGGGAGATCAGAAGTATGGCAAAAGTATGCCTGGTGGGACAGACCGTCATTGAAAAGCTCTGGGGCAAAGATTATGATCCGGTCGGGCTGACGATCCGTTTTAAAAATATCCCGTTCAAGGTGATTGGTGTTCTTAAACAGAAAGGTGACCAGTCTTTTGGACAGGACCAGGACGATGTGATCATAGCACCTTATACGACTGTTCAGAAACGTGTGCTTGCCATTGACCATATTCAAAGCATCTATACATCGGCTGTAAGTGAGGAACGCTCACAGGAAGCTATGAACGAAATAGAGGAAATACTCCGCAGCGAACATAAATTAAAAGAATCCCAGGAAAATGACTTCAGGATCATGTCACAATCAGAACTCGTTAACACATTTACTTCCGTCAGCGATATCCTTACGACCTTGCTGGGAGCAATAGCGGGTATATCCCTGCTGGTTGGAGGGATCGGCATTATGAACATTATGCTCGTTTCGGTAACGGAAAGAACACGGGAAATAGGTCTGAGAATGTCTGTCGGTGGCCGCGGGGTGGATATCATGATGCAGTTCCTGGTTGAATCGATGCTGCTCAGCGTTCTTGGCGGTATAATAGGAATACTGCTTGGCCTGGCTGTAACAAAACTGGTCGGCTCCATAATGAGCTGGCCGGTAGTGGTCATGTCTCATGCTGTTATATTAGCGTTCATAGTATGTACTGCTATCGGGATATTTTTCGGCTGGTACCCCGCACGTAAGGCTGCAAACCTGAATCCTATCGATGCGATCAGGTATGAATGATTCCTTTTCCTGGTACCCTGGTGATATCCATGGTTTACAGGAATAAATTTTTCGCGTAACTTTGAAAATAACATAAGCCATCTGCGATGCAAAGAAGAACACTTACAGCGAACTGGATACAAATAATCCTTCACATACTTTCTTGGACAATCCTTATCATAATTCCATTGTACCTGGCAAGCCGTTATGGTGCAAGCCAGAAGTTTTTCAGGATATTCTTTCTCAAGGATATGATAATTATGGCGATCCTGTTTTATGTCAACTACCTGGTACTTGTCCCCCGCCTGTTATTTAAAGGGAAAAGATTAAGATATATTATCCTTGTGCTGGCATTACTTATCGGTTTTTATTTCGTTTCCTATTTCCCTCATGAATACATGGCCGGAAGACCTGAAATGGAACAGAAAGTCGAACCTGAGCGTGAAGGATCAAGGGAGCGAAGAGCCGGATTCAGAATATTCCATATTTATAATTACACACTTACTTCAGTGGCTATCATATTTCTTTCCATGGGCCTTGGATCACTTAAACGTCAGTCGCAGATAGAGAAACGCCAGGAAGAACTGGAAAAAGAGAAACTTAACTCGGAACTTGCATTCCTGAAAAATCAGATCAGCCCGCACTTCTTTTTTAACACACTCAATAATATATACTCGCTGATTGAAATCGATAAGGAACATTCAAAAGATGCTGTGCTCAAACTGTCGAGGTTGATGAGGTACCTGCTGTATGATACAGAGAAGGGTGAAACCCGGCTGTGGGATGAGATCGATTTCATGAATCATTACATTGACCTTATGAAACTCCGCCTGACTGATAAAGTCATGCTGAACGTGACATTACCGAAAAGTGATGAGAACTTAACGATACCGCCACTCCTGTTCATTCCTTTTATCGAGAATGCCTTCAAGCACGGAATAAGTAACCGTGAACGATCTGAGATATACATCTCTTTACATGTATTGCAGAAGGTTCTTACCTTTACCTGTAAAAACAGCATGGCAAGGTTAAATAACGGAACTTCCGATCTTTCAGATTCGGGCATTGGACTGGAGAATGCAATAAAACGGCTGAATCTGCTTTTCCCGGATAACCACACACTCAAAATCTCCCAGACCGGTGATTTCTTTGAAGTCATGCTTGAGATACGGTTCAACCAAATCAGATGATGATCAAAACAATCGCCATCGATGATGAACCGCTGGCCCTGCAACTGATCACGGGCTATATCTCCAGGACCCCTTTCCTTGAATTTAAAGGAGGATTTGACAATCCCCTGGATGCCATGGAATATATCAGCAAAGAGCAGATCGCATTAATATACCTTGATATTCAGATGCCCGATCTCAGCGGGATTGAATTCATCAGAACATTGAAGGAAAAACCCAAAATCATTTTTACCACCGCATTTGCAAAATATGCCCTGGAAGGGTTTAAGCTGGAGGTGGTTGATTATCTCCTGAAACCATTCAATTACGAAGAATTCCTGAATTCGGCCCAGAAAGCCCGGGCCCTCATCGAACTTGAGGGAAAGGCAATGAAAACTGTGGTGGCAAGTGAAGAATACCTTTTTCTCAAATCAGAATACAAGATCAAACGGATAAATTTTAACGATATCATCTATATTGAAGGACTTAAAGATTATGTAAAAGTATATACAATAAACGATCCCAAACCTGTTCTGTCCCTCACCTCCCTTAAATCCCTTGAATCGAAACTGCCGGAGGATAAATTCATGCGGGTTCACCGTTCATTTATTGTCAACCTGCAAAGGATAGATACCATAGAAAGAAGCAGGATAGTTTTCGGGAAAGTATATATACCCGTGAGCGATCCGTACAAAGAAAAATTTCAGAAATTTCTCGATAAGAACTTCCTGTGACCTTCATAAACGAATGCTGAACTGCCCTCAGCTTAGGTTTTTAAAAGTCCCAGGTTCATCTTTTTAATAATCTCTTCAAGCATGATCTCTGTGATCTGGGGAAGGTCATAGCTGATCTTCCAGCCCCAGTCACGAGCGGAGATGCTGTCATCGATGCTTGCCGGCCAGGATTCGGCAATAGCCTGCCGGAAATCAGGTTTGTACTCAATCTCAAATTTCGGGACATGTTTACGGATTTCCAGGAATATTTCTTCCGGGGTGATGCTTATACCCCCTATATTGTATGCGCAATGGATGCTCAGCCTGTCTCTTTCCGCTTCCATAAGTGCAATGGTAGCCTTTATGGCATCAGGCATAAAAAGAAGCGGCAGCTGGGTGTCTTCCTTAAGGAAACAGGTATACCTTCCTCTCCTCACCGCCTCATAATAGATCTCCACAGCATAATCGGTGGTTCCTCCGCCAGGTTCCGTCTTATAACTTATCAGTCCCGGATACCTGAGACTCCGCACATCCACACCGAATTTCCGGAAATAATATTCGCACCATCGTTCACCTGCAAGCTTACTTACCCCATAAACTGTCGAAGGTTCCATTATGGTGACCTGCGGAGTATTGGTACGGGGTGTGTTGGCACCAAACACTGCTATTGAGCTGGGCCAGAAGACTTTCTTAATTTCTTCTACCATACGGGCCACTTCAAGAATATTCATCAGGCTCTCCATATTAATATGCCAGGCCTGGAGGGGCAGCTTTTCCGCATTCCCCGATAATACAGCTGCCAGGTGGTATATCTGGGTTATTTTATGACGAATGACAAAATGAATCAGACGCTTGTCATCCATCACATCCAACAGTTGAAACGGACCCCCGTTTTTAATATCCGGTGAAGCATCCTTGACATCCGTTGCATAAACCTGGTCACTGCCATAAATCTTCCTGAGTTCAAGAGTAAGTTCAGAACCTATCTGACCGGCCGCCCCAATGATTAATATATTCTCCATATAATATTAAAATTTTTACAGATCTTGTAAATAATTAATTTTCTGCTTTTTATAATATTAATTAATGTATTTCCCCATGCCATATTCACGTAACCAAATTATAAGAAACCATTAAGTTTAACAAGGTTATGAAACATATTTATAATTTAATATCCACATGGATTCTGAATTCTTAACCGTTTGTTCATAAATAGCATAAGTTTATTAACTGACCAGTATGATTCTGATCTTAAGTTACCTTATACAGTCATTCTGTCAGGCTTATCATACAATTTTTTCAGTTGATTCCTGTTAATTTAGGCAGGATATGAAGAAAGGCTTAATCATAATTCTTATTATTACCTGCTTTTCGCCTGCTTACAGCCAGGAATTATCCAATATCAGGGTCAGAACCGTTACTTTCACCGGAGACTCGATATTGCTCGATACGGTCAGTATTGTTCCCGGAACATTTCGCCTGTATGATGATAACGGGTCTGAGCTGCCCGACAGCCTTTATTATATTGACAACAGCCGCTCCTGTCTGAGAATCCATCCGATCCTGAAAGAAAAAACCCTGACAGCTATCTATCGTGTTTTCCCGATTAATTTCCCGAATGAGTATTTCCGCAGGAATCCTGCTTCCGTGATACCAAAGAACAGACAGGCAGGCAATCCTTTCAGGCTGACAGGTGAAGATCTCAGGTTTGAAGGCTTCTACAGCCAGAGTGACCTAAACAAGAGGGGCAGCCTGTCGAGGGGCCTTACTTTCGGTAATAATCAGGATGTTGTGGTCAATTCGAACCTGAATCTTCAGTTAAGTGGCAAGCTGACAGATGAAATCAGCATTATTGCAGCCATCTCCGATAATAATATACCTATTCAGCCCGACGGATATTCCCAGCAGATTCATGAATTTGACAGGGTTTATATTACACTGTTCAATAAAAATATGAACCTGACTGCAGGAGATTTTGATCAGTCTGGCGCTCCGGGTTATTTTATGAAATTCAATAAAAAAGGTAAAGGAGCCACCTATACAGGTGACTTCTTCCTGGACAAGAAAAATAACATACATCTGAGAACAACGGCCAGTGGTGCAGTGGCAAAGGGTAAATTCAGCCGCAACCATTTCACGGGTATCGAAGGTAACCAGGGTCCTTACAAACTCAGGGGTGAAGAAAATGAACAGTTCATCATAGCACTTGCCGGCTCAGAAAGAGTATTTATTGATGGGGAATTGCTGAAGCGCGGCCTTGAGAATGATTATGTCATGGATTATAATAATGCTGAAATCACCTTTACTCCCAACCGTCTTATCACCAAAGACAAGAGGATCATCGTTGAGTTTGAATATTCTGAAAGAAGTTATGCCAGATTCCTCATTTACAGCAGTAATGAGTTTACCTCTGTGAAGGGAAACTATTTTATTAATATTTATTCGGAAAATGATGACCGTAATCAGACTCTCCAGCAGGATCTCTCGCAGGAGGAAAAGAATAAGCTGGCTTCCATAGGTGACGGGATTGAAGATGCAGTGGTTCCCAGGACAGACAGCATAAGTTTCAGAGATACTGAAGTTTTATACAGAAAGACCGATAGCCTGGTAAACGGACAATTTTACAGCCCGGTTTATATATACTCAACCAATCCTGACAGTGCTTTTTTCAGGTTAGGATTCAGCTATGTCGGTACAGGAAAAGGTTATTACGAACCTGCACAATCGGCTGCAAATGGTAAAGTGTATCAATGGCATGCTCCTGTCAACGGAAATCTGCAGGGTAGCTATGAACCCGTCGTTTTGCTGATCACCCCGAAAAAGAAACAGCTGGTAACTGCCGGAGGCGAACAGGCTGTCGCAAAAAATACACATGTCACTTACGAAATAGCTGTCAGTAATAACGATCTTAATACTTTTTCCACTAAGGACGCCGAGGATAATGCCGGATATGCGGCAAAAATCGGTCTCAGTCAATATTTTCTCAACAGGGATACTGCACATTTCAGGTTACATGCCGATGCTGCTTACCAGTTCATTGACAGGGATTTTAATGCGGTCGAAAGATTCAGGCCTGTTGAGTTTGAACGTGACTGGAACCTGTCGGAGGAAAAGAGCTGCACCGGCGAACATATGATCAGCCTGGATGCTTATCTCTTCAGGAAAGAACTGGCTGATTTTATTTATTCCAGTGAATTGCTGTACAGGGGTTTATCCTATGACGCTTCCAGGAACAAACTGGCCGGTGAGCTGTCCTGGTCAGGATTTAAACTTGCTATTGATGGAAGTCTGATGCATTCATCCGACCTGCTCAATACGACAAATTTTCTAAGACACAGTATGATCCTTACCAGGGATTTAAACAGCAGGCTGACACTGGGCCTCAGAGAAGCGGTGGAGAATAATGCGTGGTGGCTGAAAAGTACGGACAGCCTTCTTCAGAATAGTTTCAAATTCAATGAATATGAAGCTTTTATAATGGATGGCGACTCCTCGGCAAATGAATATCTTTTATCCTTTAAACACAGACAGGATTTTCTTCCTTCCCTTAACCGGATGCATTCATACAGCCTTGCGGATGATCTGAAAGCATCAGTGAACATGATCAATCTGACGAATAACCGTTTAAAGACCATATTTGCCTACCGTCACCTGGAATACACCGGGAACAGCACAGACAACACAAAAGCAGAAAATACTGTGGTGACACGTCTCGAACATTCCATCCGGATATTTAAAAATGCAATCAATGCTTTAACTTTCTATGAGATCGGATCGGGTCTGGAGGCCAGGAAAGAATATGCTTATCTTGAAGTAGCTCCCGGACAGGGTATATATACATGGACCGATTACAACCATAATCAGGTCAGGGAACTGGACGAATTTGAAATATCACGCTTCCAGGATCTTTCCAACTACATACGTATATTCATGCCAACAAATGATTTCATTAAGGTTTATTCCAGCCAGTTCAACCATACACTTAATTTTGACCCGTCCAGGTTATGGCAGGAAAAGGACAGTTTCTTACGGTTTTTATCAAAGTTTAACAACCAGTTCGCCTATATGCTGGACAGGAAAAATACCGCAGGTAATTTCCTGCTTAATGCAAATCCATTCCATTATGATTTAAACAGTCCTGACCTGGTCACTATTACGACATCCATCAGGAACAATTTATCTTTTAACCGGTCGGGAAAACTGATTTCTGTGGATTATCTGTACCAGCAAAACAAGAACCGTCTTTTGCTTGCCAACGGCTTTGACACCAGGGCCACTTCATCCAATGGTTTGCGGCTGCGCTGTTCTGTTTCTGAAGGAATAACATTAATTAACGAGACCGATGCCGGTTCAAAAACATTCACTTCGGAATTTTTCTCAGCCAGGGATTACCATATCCGGTTCCGGTCCAATGATCTCAGCATACAATACCAGCCCGGTATACAAGGGCAGTTTGTTCTTAACTACGTGGTCACAGACAGAAAAAACCTGTCAGATACGGAAAAAGCCAGGGAAAATAACCTGGGTGCGGAAATCAGGTATGGTATTGCAGGTAAGGGCACTCTGAGCTGCAAAGCTGATTATATTCATATTGAATATTACGGTGAATCAGGTACACCGGTGTCCTATGAGATGTTGCAGGGATTGCAGCCTGGTCATAACGCTGTCTGGTCAGTACTTATGCAGAAAAACCTGTCCGGTGGCATTGAATTGAACCTGGAATATTCAGGTAGGGTCTCTGAGAATCAGCAGGTTGTGCACACAGGAGGAGTACAGGTAAGGGCAATGTTTTGACAGATGATCAGGAAACCGGTTTTATACTTAATTAAATGATCTGCTTCCATCCGGCTGATACTTGTACCGGACTTTTATGTCCACATATGCGGAAACCGGACTCGTTTTAACCGAAATTTCCCTGATAAGGATCTTAGCGAACTTTTTACTGCTGGTCTGTATTGTCCATATCTGATTTTCCTGGATATTCTCCGCCAGCGGATAAAAAACTGAATCAACCATTTCAAGGTAGGAATTGAAAAAAGTTTCTGCGTCCGCCACTGTACTGAATGAATCATTCAGGTGAAATGCTTTCTCATTATCAGGACAATTCAATACAGCACCGATGATGTTGTTTTCAACATCCGTCTCATTGGTAACAAGAATATCGGGAACAGGATGGGTGGTGAGGGTATATAAAATGTTCTCCCCCTTCTCAAAAGAGAAACCGTAAACCAGGTATATATCGCCTGACTTGATTTTCTCAGAGGTAAAAACTGCTTCTCCTTCGTATTTGACATTGTTGTCATTCTTCTCACAACCGCTTATCAGAAGAATGCAGGAAACAAGGATTACTAACTTATTCTTCATTTTTGACTGTCGCAAGGAATAATAAGAAAGTGAGTAATGAGTAGTGAATAGTGAGTCGGAAGAAGGCTATTAGGCTATAGGCTTTTAGACTGTTAGGCTGCTGGAAGAAAGAGGAAGATAGTCCTTGAAACTTCTTATTCCTTCCAGGAACTAAGAACCCCGCCCGAACGTACTGTCCGGTACGGGCGGGCAGGAACCAGGAACTCTTTCTTCCGATTCACAACTCACGATTCACGTTCCCTGAACCCATCTTACAAAGCCCTGTCTTTCGACTCACTACTCACTACTCACGATTCACGTTCCCTAAAATGCTGCCATCAACAGATCTATATCCTTTGATGATATCCCGAAATGATCTCCAATATATTTGTTTGTAAGGATGCCGTTAAAGATATAGACGCCATTTCTTACACCCCAGTCTTTCTTGAGAAACTGTTCGGAGCCGCCTGCTTCAGACATGTTTATCAACAACGGGGTGATGACATTACTGATGGCGATAGAGGCTGTTCGTGCGACACGGGAAGGTATATTGGGAACACAATAATGTATGACACCGTATTTTTCAAACACAGGATTAACCTGGGTCATACATCTGGATGTTTCAATACAACCCCCCTGGTCAATACTTATATCTACTATCACAGCTCCCTTTTTCATTCCTCTAACCATTTCTTCTGTAACGACATATCTGGGGCCTTGTCCGACCAGATACATGGCTCCGATTACAACATCAGCAGATTTTAATGTCTTTTCCAATACCTGCGGATGAAAGACAGAGGTGTACAAGGAATGGCCAATATCATTAGATATTCTGCTCAGTCGATGTACAGAATTATCGAAGATCTTTACCTGTGCACCAAGGCCGATTGCTGCTCTTGCAGCTGATTCGGCAGCGGTCCCTGCACCGAGTATCACAACCTCTGCAGGAGTAATACCAGGTATGCCTCCCAGCATTACCCCCTTGCCTCCCCTCATATTACTCATATACTCAGCTGCAATAAGCACGGAGGTTGTTCCTGCTATTGTACTCATGGAACGTACTACCGGATAAATGTTATGTTCATCCTTGATATTCTCGAAGGCAATGGCAGTAACCTTCTTCCCCATGAGTTTACGGACAAGTTCTTCAGTCTGAGAATTAAAATGCAGGGTTGACATGATAACCTGCTGATCTTTCAACAGCTCAGTTTCCTTGAGCGTTAATGGCGCTATCTTTAATATTATGTCTGATCTGTATACTTCAGGTTTCTGATCGACAATCATGGCGCCCATCTCACTGTAATCGGTATCCAGGTATTTTGCTGCCTGCCCTGCTTTTGATTCAATGATGACCTCATTACCTTCTTCTATCAGCTTGTCCACTGCTTCCGGCGTGAGTGCCACCCTGCTTTCCAGTTTCTGGTTCTCCCTGGGAATTCCGATAATCAGTTTTTTCTTTTTCTTTTCAACCTCCAGCATCTCTTCCTGTGGCAGAAGATGTTCCTTGCCAAGTGAAAACCGCATTTCTGATGATCCGGTATTGCTCATAGTACTTTTTTAACGATCGATCTAAAATAAGATAAATCGTATTCTTAGTCAAATAAATCTCTGTTGATAAGGCTAACCTATCCGGGTGATCGTCCGCGACTGATCGCTGTTCACTTTCATCTGAAGCCTGATGGCATCAGCAGGCAATAATTCCCCGGCGATTTCAGGCCATTCAATAAAACAATAAGATCCGCTGAAGAAATAATCCTCGTACCCGAGATCAAGTATCTCTTCGAGTTTCCGGATCCTGAAAAAATCAAAATGGAATACAGGCTGCTCATCTTTTCTCCTGTATTCATATAACAGGCCAAAAGAAGGAGAACTGACTATATCTTTTACCTGCAGGACATTACACAATGCCTTGATGAATGTTGTTTTACCCACACCCATCTCTCCATAGAATGCAAAAACTCTGCTGTTTTTAAAAGTTTTCAGTAAGGTATTGGCAGCATTTTGAATGTCGCCTGGTTGCCGCATACGAATCTCATTCATCCTTAAATACTTATATGCCTTGGGGACTCAGGACAGCAATGGGAACCAGCATTTCTTCCATAGAGATGCCTCCATGCTGAAAGGTGTTTCTGTAATGATTTACAAATTGATTATAATTATTCGGATATACAAAAAAGTCATAGCTGTAACTGAAAATATACGTCGAACTAATGTTGGATTTAGGCAGGTGAATCTCTGATGGCTTCTTTACCTCAAATACTTGCGAAGGATCATAATTCAGGTTTTTACCCTGTTTGTATCTCAAATTGGCGGATGTCTTTTTATCACCTATTATCCTGACTGGGTTGCTGACCCGTATGGCACCATGATCGGTGGTTATGACCAGTTTGTGTTTCATGAAAGACAGCTCCTTAAGGAAATCCTTCAGATTTGAATGCTGAAACCATGATCTGGTAAGTGATCTGTATGCCGGTTCATCATTTGCCAGCTCCTTGATCATAGCCATCTCTGTCCTGGCGTGAGACAGTATATCCACAAAATTGAAGATGACCACATTAAGATCATAATTATTAAGATCTGCTTTATTGTCCAGCAGTTTTTTTGCGTCACGCGAATTATTGATCTTGTTATAGGAAAACCTGTAATCACAGCCTATCCTCTGGAAATGCTTTTTCAGTAATTCCTCTTCCATTAAATTTTTACCACCCTCTTCTTCTTCACTTATCCACAGGTCAGGGAAAATATCTTCAATTTCAAGAGGCATAAGTCCTGCAAACATTGCATTTCTGGCATACTGGGTAGCCGTTGGCAGGATGCAGCAGTATATATCTTCTGACTCAAGCCTGAAATATTCTTCAATGATAGGGAAAATGGTTCGCCACTGGTCAAGCCTGAGGTTATCGATCAGCAGGAGGCATATTTTTTCACCTTTACCGAGCAGTGGAATAATTTTCTGCTTCAGAATATTCGGAGAGAGAAGCGGTTTATCACTATCATTCCTATCAAACCATGAAAAATAGTTTGCTTTAATGAACCTGGCAAATCCTGAGTTGGCATCAGCCTCCTGCATCTTCAACACCTCTGCCATATCTTCCGCTTCACTTCCTTCCAGTTCCAGCTCCCAATAAGTCAGCTTTTTATAAATATCAACCCATTCATCAAAATTGTATGCAGTATTAATCAGAAGACCAATCCTTGTAAATTCAGCCTGATAAGCGGATGTTGTTTTTTCCGTTACCAGTCTTTTCATGTCTATATTCTTTTTTATGGAAAGTAATATCTGCTTTGGATTTACAGGCTTAATCAGGTAATCATCTATTTTCCCCGCGATAGCTTCATCCATAATATCTTCCTCTTCGCTTTTTGTGATCATGACAACAGGTAATCCTGGATTGAGTGATTTTATTTTTGACAACGTTTCCAGTCCACTGATCCCTGGCATATTTTCATCGAGGAATATCAGGTCGAAGTTACTGGATAAAACCAGTTTTATGGCATCTTCGCCATTGGTGGCAGTATCTACCCTGTAACCTTTCTCCTGCAGAAACAGGATATGTGGTCTTAACAGGTCTATCTCATCGTCAACCCATAACAGGTTCAGTTGTTTCATTTATATCTGGGTCTTATTACTGCTCTTTTCTCAGATAATACTTATTATAGAAAACCATGTACTTGCTCGTTGTTTTATCTTTAATTAGGGCCCGGGCATTGGCATCAGATATAATAAACTGTTGAAATTCAGTTCCTTCAACCAGCTTATTGATTTCCTGGAACTGGCTGATTTTCTGGTGATAACTCCAGGCACTGTCGATGCTGGCAAATGATTTGACCAGGACCATCATGTCCGACTTATTGACAGGTTCATTCACCACATCCAGGCTTATCTGAGGGTAAAAATCAAGATTAAAATTAATGATTTCAAATTTCAGCTGGTTTATATCAATTGTCTTGGGAATAATCATACCGAATAAATGCACTGCTGAAGTATCATAATTAAAGATTACTTCTGCCTCAATCTTTTCTGTTTCCTCCTTTACTTCCGGATTATATTCTTTAATAAAGGCAAGAAGTGATCTGGCACTTTTCCCGACTTCATCATTCTGATAGACTTTTGATAAGCTATCAAGAGCCAGGGTGAAGGTCATCAGATCACTGGTTGCGCCTACTGACATAACTTTCATGAATTTGTATTTCGGAACCAAAGGGCTGTTACTGTATCTTTTAAGAGCTGTATCAACACCGGCAATAACTTCCTGGTAAAGGCCATTCTTATACTTATCATATACCCGCTCATAAAAATGAGTCTCCTCAGATTCTTTCTCTTCAAGTTCTTTGATATATCCCGGATTAGTCATCAGCTGGGCTATCTGGCTTTCCGGAAAATCCCTGATTATTGTATCCTTGTAATTCTGTGCCAATTGCTGATTATTCAGCAATCCATAGTTAAGATAGAGGTTATAATATGCTGACAGTGTATATTCGCTTTCAGGATATTTTTCTATAAGCTGCTTAAACTGTGCATTGGATTTATTATAGTCTTTAAGGTCACTCTTATAAATAACCCCTGAATTAAAATAAGCTGTTATCAGTTTCTGGTTTGAAAGCTCCATCAGGGAATCATTCAGAGGGATATCCTGAAGATAGAATTCACGTGTCTTATTATCCAGAATTTTCTTTTCCGTCACTTCCTGAATGATGCTATCTTCTGCTGCTGCTTTCTGTTCTCCAAAAGATACCTCGGTTTTATTGGCACGTCGCCAGTTATCCTCAAGCTTCCTGTTCCCCCATTTCATCCTGAACTCAGGCTGACCGAAGCTTTTCGCAGCCTGGTTATAAAAATACCATTTGCCACCCTGTGATGTTTGCCCGAATCCACCTGGTCTGTCACTCTCTGAAAGCATCATCCTGTTAAACTGCTGGTCATTCATCTGGTCTCTCTCTTTTTCCTTGGCCAGCAGTTCTTCTTCCCTGAGCCTGGCAATAATTGTATCGATAATGGCCACCCTTTCATTTTCATCCATAACAGCAAGACGTTGAACGCTGTCTTCAAACTGAATGACATTCAGATTCTCAACAAGGCCGGACAGGCTTTTTGATTTCACCATTATATCCTGGTAACCAGGGTAGTCTGCCGTAAGGTTAATCACAGCACTATCATAATAAGCTGCGGCAAGTTTATATTGCTGTAAATTATAATAAATATCTGCCAGTTTCAGACAGGTTGTGGTTTTCTGCTGAACATTACTTATGCTTGATGCAGATGATAACCTGTAATATTTAATGGCCTCATCTACATTTTTTTCCCTGAAATAGATATTTGCCAGCGCAAAATAAATCTGGTCCCTGAACTCCTTGTTTTTTTCATCTTTCAACATTTTAAAAAGCTCCGAGGTGATCTCTTTCAGAGACCCCGATTCAGGATTATAGACACTTGCCCTGTTTACCCTTGCCGTAAAACTCATCTTGTAGGGCGGGTTCATTTTTATCACCTTCTCATAAAAAGCATATGCCTGTTCAGGGGAACCTGCTTCCTGGTGAAGTTGTCCAAGAATAAATGCATATCTGATCCTGGTTTTTTTGTCTCCTACATATTCATAAGCTTTGGTCAATGGTTCGATGGCATTTTCATATTTTCCCTGTTTAATATAAAAATCCGCCAGGGTGGCATAAAGATCTGCTTTTAATTTCTTACGCATATCGTTTACGGCGGTAAGGCTATTAAGCAGGTTTTCTGCCTCCCTGTATTCTTTCTGCTCATTGTATAACCTGGCCAGCCAGATCTGCGTCTCAGGGATTATCCCCTCATAAAAATATTCGGTAAGGACGAATTTAAAGGTTTCTTCTGCCAGCTCATAATCATGTTTGTACAGGTAGGCCTTTGCCATCATCAGGTAGTTGTTGTCTACATAAATATTATACTCATTTTTTGCATAAAATGCTTTTTGCTTTTCTGATTGAGGGCCATTTTTGAATTCAGGTTTGGCTTTTATGGAATGCAGGGTTATGACTTTAGTGGCCTTTTGTATAGCCCGGTCCATATCAGGACTGATGTTTTGTGCGACACGCTCACTGCCAAATGTAAAAACAGGAAGTATTCGTGTATAATCATCTTCAAATTGTTCAAAAGCTTTTTTTTCTCCCTTCTTAAAGCTTTCAAAACCATTAAAAAATACATTATACCGGGAAGTAAGGTTATGATATGAACGTGTAATCAGGGTGTTCTTTTCAGTAGAGCAGCCAATCAACAGGATCCCTGACAGAATAACAGTTATGTATAGTGTATTTTTCTTACCTGACATAATACATTAACTGTATTTTTCCATACATATTATATAAGGATGATCTTAAGGAATTTTTTATATCATCCTCCTCCTCCACAGGGGGGGCGGGAGAAATCCGTCAGTCATAAGGCAGAGATATTAATTATGAACCGGTGGTCAATCAACTGCTTCAAGACCCTTTATTTCCGGTACCTCCCTGAGCAGTGCCTGTTCAACACCTGATTTGAGTGTTTGATAGCTGAAGGGGCAACCCTCACATGCTCCATGCAGCTTAACCCTGACCATCAGGTCATCTGTAACTTCTGTAAGGCTTATATTGCCTCCGTCAGCTTCAAGATAGGGCCTGATTCTGTCAAGTGTATTATTGATTCTTTTAACAATTATAGATTTCTCCTGTTCATTCATGGTATAAGAATTAATTTTTCAATTGAACTTTTTTTGTTGGTGCTGATTCAGCATTTCTCCTGTCTGTTTCCTGTATAAGTCTGTTAACTATATCCAGAAATATCTGCCTTGCCGGAGAATGATTATTCAACACGCTTGGATTGCCACTATCACTGTCCTCACAAACGCCCATTACAAGAGGTATCTGACCCAGCAAAGGGATACCAAGCCGGTCAGCTAGTTGTTGCCCTCCTTCCCGGCCGAAAATATAGTACTTGTTTTCAGGAAGCTCGGCGGGCGTAAACCACGACATATTTTCTATCAGACCCAGTACCGGAACATTAATTCTGTCGCTACGGAACATGTTTACTCCTTTCAGTGCATCTGCCACAGCCACATATTGAGGGGTAGTGACAATAACTGCTCCGGTGACAGGCACTTCCTGAACCAAGGTAAGATGAATATCACTTGTACCCGGTGGCAGATCAATGAACAGATAATCCAGTTCTCCCCAATCAGCCTGGCAGAAAAATTGTTTCAAGGCACTGGTGGCCATCGGCCCTCTCCAGATTACAGGATCAGCCGGATCAACAAAATACCCTATTGACAGCATCTTGACATTGTAGTTCTCAACAGGTATGATCATTTCCCGCCCATCCTTATTGATCACCAGCGGACTTCTTTTTTCAGTATCCAGCATTCTTGGAATTGACGGTCCAAAAATATCAGCATCGATCAGCCCTGTTTTATAACCTTTATAAGCAGCTGCAACTGCCAGGTTACTGGCGACTGTTGATTTACCCACTCCTCCCTTGCCCGATGCAATGGCAATAATATTCTTAACACCGGTCAGAATCTTTGGTTCCTCTGCCACCTGCTTTACCCTTACTGAGATATTGTTTTTAACTCTGGCTTCCGATCCAAGATGTACGCTGATCGCTTTAATACATGCTTTTTTTACTGCTGAAATAAAAGGATCGTTTTTCTTATCAAAAACCAGTGCGAATGCTATTTCCCGACCATTGATCCTAAGATCCTGTACCATACCGAGGCTGACAATATCTTCATCACGGGCAGGATATTTAACCTTCTTAAGCGAGTCAATGACCTGTTCGGTAGTAAAATTCATATGATTTCAGGGATTGGACCGAAAACGGATGGACAAATATAATATTTATTTTTATCTGATCTAAATCTGACTTTGGCGGCCTGGAAGGAAAATCTGTCAGTCTAATTCGCGCGACGGATCCCAGAAGTGATCGCTGAAATTAAGGATCTGGTCATCGCTGACTTTTATCCCTTCATTTTCGAGCAATTGTTGCATAATGCATTGTCCGTTGAAATGGTGTTTCCCCGTCAGCATGCCAGTACGGTTGACCACACGGTGTGCCGGAATAAAATCAGGCAGGTGATGTGAACAATTAAGTGCCCATCCTACCATACGTGCTGCCTGGGGAGACCCCAGATACCTGGCAATGGCCCCGTATGAAGTCACTTTCCCGAACGGTATTAATCGTGTTACTTCATAAACCTGTTCAAAAAAGCCCTTATCCTCCTTCATGCAATAGTGTTTAACATATAATCCTTTATATGCCTGTTAACATCCTGCCGGGACATAACAGGCCGGTATTACCAACTGTGGCAGATAGCTTGTTAACCTGGCCGGCCGGTCTCATTTTGCTGTTCAATAATTAAGTGAAATTCTCTGTCCATTCTGCTGGTGTGCCCCCATCCATATGGTTATTCATGTCGGCAGTATCATCAGGCAATTCCCTGATGATCATGTTCTGAAGTCTGAATACCAGGTAACAGATTTTCCTGTTGTCATTCAGGTAATTGTTTTCATAGAAGGTTTTAATATCCGGACAAATGCTTTTCACATGAGGACCGTACAGGTCAGTTGTCGTTTCAACCAGATGGAGGTTGTTGAAAACTGCAAGTGATCTGGCATATTCATAAAGAACGGTATTATCCGTTTTCAAATGTATAAGGCCATTATTGATCAGGAATGTCCTGTACATATTCAGAAAGCTGGCTGCCATAAGCCTTTTTTTTTTCCTTTTTCTTTTAAGTTGGGGATCAGGAAATGTGAGCCAGATTTCCCGGATTTCATCCTTGCCAAAAAAGGATCCTGTGAATTCTATCCTTGTACGTAAAAAAACCACATTCCCCAGGTTATTCTGAAGTGCATATTTTGCTCCTGTCCACATCCTGGAGCCCTTGATATCCACCCCGATAAAATTTTTATCAGGATAGGCTGCGGCGAGTCCGGTGGTATATTCACCTTTACCGCATCCCAGCTCAAGGATTATCGGATGATCATTCCCGAAATAATCATGCCATTTTGTTTTTAACCTGAAATCTTTTTGGAATATCTCTTCGAATGAGGGTTGAAAAACGTTCTTAAAAGTATTCATTTCGGCAAATTTGCCAAGCTTACTTTTACCCACGGTTTGCAGTTGTTAATTCACGCCGGATTTTTCTATGCGCAGACCAACATCCAGTATAAAAGGAAGGTCTTCAACGCGCATAGCCTGTTCATAGGTAAAAACATACATGCCTTCCTGTGCAAATCTTATATTTTTTTTATATAGCTGGCTTAAATCCCAGATATCACCAAGACCTTTACCATACCATCTGCCTTTCTCATCAGCAAGCATAATCTCAACCGTGTCTGTTATGGAATGACCTGAAGGGGCTGTTGTTTTTACAAATATGAAAAGGTTTCTCATGGGATACATACCGGTATTCCTGACATTGATATAAAGATCATGTGCCGAGATTGTATCATCTATCTGAACCATAAAGGTTACAGGTTTGTTATAATTCCATATCCCTTCCGGGATCTTAATGTTTTTCTCATAAACCCGTCCTGTATGACAGGATATCAGCAGGCAGGCTGCTAAAAAAAGAATAAGGCAGATGATCCTGTTCATTACCTTTTTCTTTTTTTGTTCTTCCGGGAGGTTTCAACAGGCTGTGGTTCTTTATTTTCCTTATCGTCAACGTTATCCGGATAATTAACGATATTATATTCTGCTATTCCCCTGTTCTTTAATTCTTCATGTTCCAGAAGGTCTTTCACCAGTTTATCCTGTTTGTTGATCTCAACTATTTCCCTGACCCGTTCAACCGGAACGGGAACTGCATTGACACTGTTTTCTTTTTCAAATCCATACCACATCAGTTTTCTGTAAATGTCAGTCTTCTGATGATAGGCAGGTCCTTTTTCTGTCTGTAAGATGACATTTTTGTCGGGAAACTCTTTCTGGGCATCAAGATAGCTCTGCACTTCATAATTCAGGCAGCATTTCAGCTTACCACACTGACCGGCGAGTTTTTGAGGATTTAAGGATACTTCCTGGTACCGTGCTGCATTGGTGGTGACAGAAACAAAATTATTGATCCAGCTTGCACAGCATAATTCACGGCCGCACGAACCTATGCCGCCTATCCTGCCGGCTTCCTGCCTTGCCCCTATTTGTTTCATTTCAATCCGTACCTTGAACTCGTCGGCCAGAATTTTAATAAGCTCCCTGAAATCCACCCTTTCATCAGCGATATAATAAAATATTGCCTTGGTATTGTCACCCTGGTATTCAACGTCACTTATTTTCATTACCAGCTTAAGATCCTCAGCAATTTTTCGTGTCCTGATCATTGTAGGATGCTCGCGGTCAATAGCTTCTTTCCATTTATCCACATCCACCGGTTTGGCTTTCCTGTATATTTTTTTCAGGTCATCCGTACCAACCTGAATATTGTTCTTCCTCATCTGATGAATGACCAGCTCACCGGTAAGGGACACGATACCTATATCATGCCCAGGCGATGCCTCAACAGCCACAATATCACCTTTTTTTAACCTTATAGAATTAATGTTCCTGAAAATTCCTTTTCTCGTGTTTTTAAATCGTATCTCGACAACATCATTCTGATCAGATGCTATCGCCAGATTCTTCATCCAGTTGAAAGTATCCAGCTTGCTGCACCCACATGTGTCATTCTGTACCGGACCTTTAGCTAACCCACGTTCATCACAATTCCGTACTTTTTCAGTATTCATCATCGCCTCATTTTAAGGGTTAAACTGCCATGGGGCAAATTTAGGCAAAAAATCTCAGTAAGACCTGATCAGCCTGGAAAGCTTCAGTGACAGGTCAAGAAACACTATTCTTGCGTACCCGTTTGCTTCAATATGATTACAGGCAAGGTTCAGTTCATCTGTAATTCCCGTAATGTTCCTTTCACTGATGAAAGCGGAGAATTTTCCCGAGAATGCTTTCTCTGCACCTGTCATCCTTACCATTTCAGGCTTACCTGTATTCAGCAGGAAGTTTTCCCTTACCAGGCGTAATGCTGCCACCAGGAAGCTTTTCTGCTTCTCACGCCCGGCAGACGCCATTTCATCCACCCAGGATAACAGGTCTTTTAAATTGATTGAATATACCAACCGCATCAGCCTGATGAACATTTCCAGCTGATATTCTGCCTCGGCAGTGGTATTTAGATATTCAATTGCTTTGTTATAATTCCCATCAGCCAGTTGGACGGCATCCATTATTTGCTTTTCAGGAAGATCATGCCCGGCTGCAATCGCCTTATATAAATCCCCGCTGCTGACCGGTGGAATCTTCATTATCTGCATTCTAGAAAGGATTGTAGGAAGGATATTGTAGGTACTCTCGGAAACCATCAAAAAGATTGTCCCGGGAGGTGGCTCTTCAATGATCTTCAGTAACTTGTTGGATGCCGTGTCGTTCATTTTCTCAGGAAGCCAGATAATCACAATTTTATTTTCTGCTTCAAAAGGCTTGAGATTCATCTTGCGCATGATGGTTGCACTCTCATACCTGTTTATCGTCCCCTGTTTGTTTTCCACGCCGATGTGATTGTACCATTTTTCCTGAACAATATTGGGATCGTCCATTACAAAAACCCTCCATTCACCAATAAAATCATCACTGACCGGATTTTTCTGGACATTTTTTGTTACAGCAACAGGAAAGATAAAATGCACGTCAGGATGTACCAGTCTTTGCATCTTGAGACATGAGGGGCATGTTCCGCATGAATCATCTCCCGTTCTGTGCTGGCAGAGAATAAACTGGCAATATGCCATTGCCAGGGGAAAACTGCCCGATCCTTCGGGACCCAGGAAGAGCTGTGCATGGCTGATCCGGTTACCGCTGACTGATTGGATCAATTTTCTTTTAATCTCCTGCTGTCCCGTTACTTCCTCAAATCTCATAAGAGCAAATGAATTATTGACAGTATCAGGTATCTACGTTGTGACCTTATTCATTTATGTTAAGCCTGTTGCAAGGCCTTTATTCAAAACATTGAATACCGGTCATCAACCAGCAGTAAAATTAAAATACTTTTATAACTTTGGTGCTCTTGTCGAACCACAAAAATATAATGTAATGCACAGTATTGACAGCTATGATTTTTCTGGTAAGAAAGTCATTATGAGGGTGGATTTCAATGTACCCCTCGATAAAAGTCTGAAAGTTACAGATGATACACGTATAAGGGCAGCTATCCCTACCATAAAAAAAATACTCAGTCAGGGTGGGGCCACTATCCTGATGTCACACCTTGGCAGGCCTGAAACAGGTCCTGAAGACAAATATTCACTCAGGCATGTGATACCTAACCTGGCAGCTCTTCTGGGCAGGGAGGTAAAATTTGCAGATGATTGTATCGGTGATAAAACACTGGTCCTTAAAAAGAATCTTAAGCCGGGTGAGGTCCTGCTGCTTGAAAACCTCAGATTCTATAAGGAAGAGACCAAGGGGAGTGAGTCATTTTCCGCCAGGCTTGCAGAAGGATGTGATGTATATGTCAATGATGCTTTCGGAACAGCGCACCGTGCACATGCATCAACAACCATTATCGCCAGGTTTTTCCCGGCTGACAGTATGTTCGGTTATCTGATAAACAGTGAGCTGGCAAGCATGGATAAGGTGCTGCACCAGTCAGAACCTCCTTTTACAGCTGTCATGGGTGGTGCAAAAGTGTCGGATAAAATACTGATCATCGAGAACCTGCTTGACAAGGTTAATAACCTGATCATTGGTGGAGGTATGACTTATACATTTATCAAAGCCCGGGGTGGAAAGATAGGGACTTCCCTGTGCGAAGAGGATAAACTGGATATCGCTCTTGGCCTGATTAAAAAGGCCAGGGAGAAAAATGTTAATCTGTATCTACCAGTCGATAATGTGGTAGCAGATAAATTTGATAATGAAGCCCATACACGTATCACAAAAATTGATGAGGTTCCCGATGGCTGGATGGGCCTGGATATCGGACCTGAATCCATTGATCTTTTTAACAAAATAATCACCGGTTCAAAAACTATTCTTTGGAACGGGCCAATGGGTGTCTTTGAAATGAGTAATTTCCAGGAAGGTACCAGGAGTATTGCAAACGCTGTTGCTGCTGCGACCGGGAAAGGTGCTTTCAGCCTTGTCGGAGGGGGAGATTCAGTTGCGGCTGTTAACAAATACAACCTGAGTGATAAAGTGAGCTATGTTTCCACGGGTGGCGGAGCAATGCTCGAATATATTGAAGGTAAGGAGTTGCCTGGCATAAAAGCAATAAAAGGATAAACTCACCATCAGGATTGCCTGTGACAATCACCTTCCTGATGGATCTGTTACTATCTGGCGAATAAACTTGATACATGTCGTGATTGATGATCTCATCTCAAGGATGTTCAGCATCAGGGATGATGCTTCTTTCACAGAAATTGCCCTGGAGGTATTCAGGTTCCAGTCTGTTCATAATCCGGTTTATAAAGAATATATACGTTCATTGGGCAGGGAGGCCGGATTGATAAATCGTCTTTGCGATATCCCCTTCCTTCCTGTTGAATTCTTCAAAACCCATACAATAATTCCTGAAGGTTATGAAACTTCAATGCTTTTTGAAAGCAGCAGGACCACATCCTCTGTACCTTCCAGGCATTTTATAGTGAATACGGAGTTATATGATCAGAGCCTGGTAAGATCATTCAACCTGTTCTATGGTGATCCTTCCATATACTGTATACTTGCCCTGCTGCCCTCCTTCACTGAAAGAAAAAATTCTTCTCTTGCTTACATGGTCAACCACCTTATCCGTCTCAGTCATAATCCTGACAGTGGGTTTTACCCTGAACATCTGAACAACCTGGCAGAAAAACTAAAATTTCTTGACGGGAAACAGCAACGTATCTTACTTATCGGTGTCAGTTTTGCCGTGATGGATCTGGCAAGCCTGGATTTGTTTGCTCTTAAGAATACTATTATTATGGAGACAGGTGGCATGAAAGGTACCCGGAAAGAAATCACGCGTGAAGAGATGCATGCATATCTCTGTTCAAGGTTCGGAACCGGAACCATTCACTCTGAATACGGGATGACTGAGCTCCTGTCACAGGCATATTCAACCGGAAACGGAATATTCCGTACACCTCCATGGATGAAAGTCCTGATCAGGGAAATAAATGATCCGCTTTCCTTTCCTGTCACTGGTTATCCCGGGGGAATAAACATTATTGACCTGGCAAATATTTTTTCCTGTTCATTCATTGAAACCCGCGACATCGGTCAGGCTCTGCCTGATGACAGTTTTAAAGTGCTCGGAAGATTGGATGAAAGCGAGATGAGGGGCTGTAACCTTCTTTTCTCCGATTAATTTCCTGACCAGTCAATACCGCCCGAAAAGATAAGTTGTCAGACAGGATAAAAAGCATCGGTTATATGTTCAATACTTGCCACCGGATCAATTCCCGTCACAAAGATAATATCAAAGCGTACTGCACTGGTGATACTTTTTTGCAGGATAAATGCTTCGGTAACCTCTATAATCATTCGTTGTTTTCTCATGGATACTGCTTCTTCAGGCCTCATCATAAAACCCGGCAGCCCTGATTTGACCTCTGTCACCACCAGGTAATTGTCTTTTTGAGAAATAATATCAACTTCTTTTTTACCATATCGCCAATTCCTCGCCAGTATCATGTATCCTTCCTTCTGCAAATAACTGACAGCAATATCTTCACTTTTCCTGCCTTTCTGAGTATGTTTCACCGGCTTTCAGGATTATACCCTGCCTGTTTATCCGGAAAACATACGTTTTATATGCTCCTGCCTTTGATTATTGTTTATTACCGCTGCTGAATGTCAGGCTGCAGGTACTGTCACCCACCCTGAGCCTGATTTTCCTGCCTATGATAAGTGCTTTGTTAGGTTCACCATGACCGGCAGGTAACCCGAAACATAAAGGATATCTGAATCCTGAGGTGGCCTTGTTAATGATAAGGAAAGCATCCTCACCGAAGGGTATCTTATTATCATGCATATCTGCCATATAGCCAACAATTATTCCTTTCAGTTTGCCAAGGAACCCGCTTAATTTAAGGTTTGTCATCATTCTGTCAACATGGTACAGATACTCATCCACATCCTCAATAAAGAGTATACTGTCCTTAGGATTGTACTGCCAGGGTGTGGCCTGCAATGAATATATCACAGATAGATTCCCCCCTATCAGTTCTCCTTCCGTTTCCCCGCCCACATTCAGTGGATGACCTTCAAATCCGTATTCCAACTGTCGTGAGAACAGTGCTTTATAAAGGGTCGTTGCTGATTCTGCAGCAGACGGATCTGATGAATGATAGGTGAAAGGCATCATGGAATGAATGGATTCGTATCCATGGCCTGCCAGGAAGGCATGAAGGGCTGTTATGTCACTGAATCCTACTATCCATTTCGGGAACCTGGCAAATTCTCTGATGTTTATTTTATCCAGTATCCTGGCTGATCCATATCCTCCCCTGGCGCAGAAAATGGCTTTGATCCCGGGATCATCCAGTGCATGCTGTAAATTGCCTGCCCTGGTCATATCATCACCCGCAAACTGATGATGACGTTCAAACAGTTCCGCCGAAATTTTCACTTTGAGGCCCCAGCTTGCAACAAGGCCGGTAAAATCATTAATCTCAGAATCTGTTATAAACCTTCCCGGTGCCGCAAGACAAACAGTATCACCTGATTTTAATTTTAGAGGTGAAATCATTGCAATAAAATTTAATATATACAAACCGGAAATGCTGTCAGGACGAAAATACTTATAACCAGGTTCACTAATGACCACATTCCCTCAAGTATATGCATAAAATTCTCATATTTAATTACTTATGTCACCAGGTTTCTCCATCCACCAAATCTTTTCAGTTGAAAGCTGGTGTAATATTTTACTAAAATACATGCTATTTTTCTTTTATCTTTGTCGGAATTAAAATTTATCAGCCATTCAATAATGAATTACAAAAGACACCTGGTCACTGCTGCATTACCCTACGCCAACGGACCTGTACATATAGGTCATCTTGCCGGTGTTTATATCCCGGCAGATATATTCGTCAGGTACCTCAGGCTGAAGGGAGAGGATGTACTTTTTATTTGCGGATCAGATGAACATGGAGTGCCTATTACTTTAAAAGCCAGAAAAGAAGGTATCCGGCCGAAGGATGTGGTGGATAAGTATCATGAATGGAATAAACGTTCGTTCAGTGAATTCGGCATCTCCTTCGATATATTTCACAGGACAACAGAACCCATTCATTACAGCACCGCATCAACTTTTTTTGAAAAGCTTTACAAACAGGGAGAATTTGAAGAAAAAATTACCGAGCAGTATTTTGATGAGGAGGCCAATCAGTTTCTTGCTGATCGTTATATTAAAGGCACCTGTCCCCGTTGCGGTTACCAGGAAGCTTACGGTGACCAGTGTGAACATTGTGGCACTTCTCTCAGCCCGTCAGATCTCATGCAGCCAAAATCCACGATAAGCGGCAGTAAGCCTGCATTGAAAAAAACCCGGCATTGGTACCTGCCATTGAACAAATATGAATCGTTCCTCAGAAAATGGATACTCGAAGAAAACAAGCACTGGAAAGTAAATGTTTACGGGCAGTGCAAATCATGGCTCGACGGAGGACTTGAAGCACGCGCTGTAACACGTGATCTTGACTGGGGCATACCCGTACCAATCAAAGGTGCTGAAGGCAAAGTGCTTTATGTATGGTTTGATGCTCCCATCGGGTACATCTCTGCTACCAAAGAGCTGACCGCTGACTGGGAGAAATACTGGAAAGACAAGGAAACCAGGTTGATCCATTTCATTGGAAAAGACAATATCGTTTTTCATTGTATTATTTTCCCTGTGATGCTAAAGGCAGAAGGAACGTTCATCCTTCCAGATAACGTGCCTGCCAATGAATTCCTTAATCTCGAGGGAGAGAAGATCTCCACTTCACGAAACTGGGCGGTATGGCTTCATGAATATCTTGAAGATTTCAGGGATAAACAGGATGTACTGCGTTATGCACTCTGCGCCAATGCACCTGAAACCAAGGATAATGATTTTACATGGAAAGACTTCCAGGCCCGGAATAATAATGAACTGGTAGCCATTCTCGGTAATTTCATCCATCGTGCCCTGGTGCTTACCCATAAATATTTTAAAGGGGTTGTCCCGGAAGTGACTGACCCTGATGATTATGACCGGGACGTTTTAAAACAGATATCTTCTTTCAGGCAAATTGTTGAATCCGCCCTCGATCAGTTCCGTTTCAGGGAAGCAGTTAAAGAAATGATGAACCTGGCAAGGCTGGGAAATAAATATCTTGCTGATAAAGAACCCTGGAAGCTTATCAGGACAGATGAAAAACAGGTTAAAAACATACTCAATATTTCTTTGCAGATAGCAGCGAATCTCTCTTTATTGTCTGAACCATTTCTTCCTTCCAGCGCTCACAGATTAAGATCATTTTTAAATCTTACAGACGTGTCATGGAATGATATTGGGAACACAGAGTTGTTGCCTGCCGGTCATCTTCTCAACCAGCCGGAACTGCTTTTCGACAAAATTGATGATGCAGACATTAAAAAACAGCTTGACAGGCTTGAAAGGATCAAAAAGGAAAATGAATCAATCTCTACAGGACTTGAACCACCTAAACAGGAGATAAGCTATGAGGAATTCAGTAAAATGGATATCCGCACGGCTACAGTTCTGCAGGCTGAAAAATTACCGCGTGCGGACAAACTATTAAAGCTTGTGCTTGATACAGGCATTGATCAGCGAACGGTAATTTCAGGCATCGCCGGTTTCTTCCGGCCTGAAGATCTCATCGGCAAAAAAGTATGTATTCTTGCGAACCTTCAATCAAGAAAAATAATGGGTGTCGAATCCCGTGGAATGGTCCTTCTTGCAGAAAATCCGGATGGTGAATTGATTTTTGTGTCTCCTGACGGGGATGCACGCAACGGTGCGCCGGTTAAATAGATTTACTCGCTGTACAGCCAGGCTGACCGGTTCATTCCGGTTCTCACCACCTGCAGTTGTTTTAATGATTCTTCCATGTTGTCAGAAGAAAAAACAGATACCCTGTACATGTCATCGGTAGCAAATAACAACCTTGCACTCCAGCCGGCACTTCTTAATTTGTATATTTGTTCCCGGGCATTCCCAAAATTATTGTAACTCCCGACAATAACATGATGCATTAATGTTCCGGATATTAATGTTGTTCCTGATGGATGATTATCAGAATGCTGAACTTCTGTAATAGTAGAAGCAGATGTCCCGGATTCTTTGTCTCCGACGGGTATCTCTGTCCTGTTATTTTTAAACGGACTTACCGAACTGGTATCCGGCAGCCTGTTAACGGCCGGACCAAAAGGTATGGTAATAAAGATAACCGCTGTTATTACGCTGGCTGCAGCAGCTGTATATATCCATTTTCTGACGCCGGCCCTGTAATGTGATCGCTGTGTTCCTGCTTCCAGGTTATCATATTTCAGTGATTTCAGGGGCATTACCTCATTCCTGTAATGAACGAAAGACAGACCGAAAGAATCAAGGTTGAGGTTGGTTTTCAGGTCGGGCAGAAACTGAATTATTTTTTTCTGGTCAGGATAGAAATACCCCAGATCTTCCATCACGTAGCGCTTGCCTTGTGCCAGGTCTGTTTTTATTTCCCGGACTGTTTTTTCGACATGTGATTGTGCCTCCTGGATGGTCATGCCCGAGGTATTAGCCATGTGCCCGATTAAAAGACCGTCATTATATTTCAGGTTCCTGTTAAAAAGTATTGACTTATATGGAGGGTATATGGTTTTTCTGGCATAATTTATTTCAGCCGGTTCGTAATTGGCAACAATTGCTCCCAGCTCCGGAATAATCACGCAATCATGCCGGTGAAGTAATTCTTTTATATGTACTGCAAGGTCCATTTCCTGGAACAAAATTAATAAAAACCCTGATATAATCCGACCCTGTTCAAAGTTATTATTCCCTGTATCAGGAACAGCAGTTCGGGATTTTTTAATTCTCCTGAATGACAGCGTAAAAGACCCATTTTACCTTTCTTCAACCTTAAATTGCTATCTTCGTAATCACAAAATTGATTAAAAATGGAAGGGATAAAAATGGTTGACCTGAAAGGGCAATACCTTAAAATCAAAAATGAAATCGATTCAGCCATTCAGGAAGTACTTGATTCAGCAGCTTTTATCAATGGGCCACAGGTTGGGAGATTTGAAGCGGAACTGGCTGCATACCTGGGTGTCAGGCATGTGATCGGTTGCGCCAATGGCACCGATGCCCTCCAGATTGCGTTGATGGCATTAAAGCTCGAACCCGGTGATGAGGTGATCACCACTCCCTTCTCTTTTATTTCTACTATCGAAGTAATCAGGCTTCTGAAGCTTACACCCGTTCTTGCTGATGTAAGACAGGATACTTTCAATATTGATGCTTCATTGATAGAAAAATGTATCAGCAGTCGTACAAGGGCTATCATACCCGTCCATCTTTTTGGTCAGAATGCGGAGATGAGCCAGATCATGGAAATTGCCCATAAGCATCAACTTTATGTGATCGAGGATGCCGCGCAATCAATTGGTTCAGATTATATATTCCCTGACGGGAAATCTGCCAAATCCGGCACGATGGGGATAATCGGATGTACCTCTTTTTTCCCTACCAAGAACCTCGGAGGTTATGGTGACGGGGGTGCACTGTTAACCAATGATGATAATCTGGCAAATCGTATCAGGTCTGTTATCAACCATGGCATGAAGGTTAAATATTATTATCAGGATGTTGGAGTCAACTCAAGGCTCGACAGCCTTCAGGCAGCTGTTCTAAGTGTCAAACTCAAGTATCTTGGTAAATACAGTGAAGCCAGGTGCCGGGCAGCTTCCCTTTATGACAGGGAATTGGCCTCTGTTCCCCGAATAATAATCCCTTTCAGGGCCGCGTACAGCACTCATATTTTTCACCAGTATACCATCCAGTTGTACGGATACGACAGGGACATGCTTAAAAACTACCTCCATGAAAAGGGTATACCATCTATGATTTATTACCCGGTGCCTCTGCATCTCCAGGATGCATACCACGATCTCAATTATAATGCCGGAGATCTGCCTGTCAGTGAGGAGCTATCCAGGACTGTTCTCTCTCTCCCCATGCATACCGAACTTACTGACCAGGAATTGAATTATATTACTGCTCACCTGATCTCTTTCATACAAAATAATCAACCTGAAAATGGAAAAAAAATATTACGCACATGAAACAGCCGTGATCGATGAGGGTTGTGAGATAGGAGAAGGAACCAGAATCTGGCACTTTACCCATGTAATGACAAATTCCCGGATAGGAAAGAATTGCAGCCTCGGCCAGAATGTCCTTGTTGCAAGTAATGTTATCCTCGGGAATAATGTGAAAGTACAGAATAACGTTTCCATTTATACAGGGGTCATCTGTGAAGATGATGTATTTCTTGGCCCTTCCGTGGTCTTTACCAATGTTATCAATCCGAGAAGCGCCATCATCAGGAAAAATGAGTACAAAAGAACGCTGGTTGGCAAAGGAGCAACTATAGGAGCTAATGCTACAATAATATGTGGAAATGATCTGGGCGTGTATTGTTTTGTGGGCGCCGGGGCAGTAGTGACAAGGCCAGTCAAACCCTATTCACTGGTTCTCGGTAATCCGGCACGTCATGCAGGCTGGATGAGTGAATACGGTCATCGTTTACATTTTGATATAAACGGACGGGCAGTTTGCCCGGAAAGTAAGGAAACCTACAGGCTTGAGAACGGGGAAGTGACCAGGGTCATTTAGAAATGGAATTGTATATTTGCAGTCTTATTATATTTCTATGGCTCAAACAGAAGGATTTAATTTTGCTATTATAGGTATTGCAGGGTTTATAGCTGTCAGGCATCTCAAGGCAATAAAGGAAACGGGTAACTGCCTGGTTGCTGCCCTTGATATTCATGACAGCGTGGGAATTATTGACAGTTATTTTCCTGATACCGATTTTTTTATTGAATTCGAGCGTTTTGACAGGCATATTGATAAACTGAGACGCCAGGGTACCCAGATTGACTTTATCAGCATCTGTTCCCCAAACTATCTCCATGATTCACATATACGCTTTGCATTGAGGAGCGGGGCCAATGCAATCTGTGAAAAACCCATCGTTCTGAATCCATGGAATATTGATGCCATAAAAGATTATGAACAGGAAACAGGTAAAAAAGTATACACTATCCTCCAGCTCCGCTTGCACCCTTCGATCCAGGCTCTGCGAACGGCTATAATGAATGGCCCGCGTGATAAAATTCATGATATCGACTTAACGTACATCACAAGCCGTGGTAACTGGTACCATTATTCATGGAAAGGGAATCTCCAGAAATCCGGTGGAATTGCCACTAATATCGGAGTCCATTTCTTCGATATGCTCATCTGGATATTCGGCGATATAAAAGAATCTATAACCTACCTGTCACAGAACAATAAAGCTTCAGGATTTCTCAGGCTTGAACGTGCCAATGTACGATGGTTCGTGAGTATTGATTACAATGATCTGGCCGCTGTAGGCAGAACCGGACAACGTACATACCGCAGTATAATGATTGATAACCAGGAAATTGAGTTCAGTGAAGGTTTTACGAACCTGCATACTAGATCGTATCAGGAATTACTTGCAGGCAGGGGATTTGGCCTTGAAGATGCCAGGAAATCCATTGAAGCAGTTTATTCAATCAGGAATGCAATCCCGGCCAAACCAGATGCGAATTGTCACCCTCTCCTGAAAATGATTTATTAAGAATTTACCGGTTCCTTATTTCGACAGATTATTCTAAATCAGATTGTTATATGTTCAGAGAACTTGTAGAGAAAAAAAAGAAACTGGCAGTGGTCGGACTGGGCTACGTCGGGCTTCCAATTGCACTTGAATTTGCCAGGAAAGTATCTGTTATCGGATTTGATATCAAACCTGACAGGATCGAATTAATGAAAAAGAAGATCGATCCGAGTAACGAACTCCCTTCTGAAACATTTGATGATTGTGATATCTTATTTACCTCAAGCATACAGGTTCTTGCTGAGGCAAGCTTTTATATTATTGCCGTTCCCACTCCCATAAACCAGCATAAATTACCGGATCTGCAGCCACTGATCATGGCTACAGAAACAGTGAGTAAATGTATTAAACCAGGTGATTATGTAGTATATGAATCCACTGTGTATCCCGGATGCACGGAAGAGGACTGTATTCCTATCCTGGAAAGGGGATCAGGATTGAAAGCCGGCAAAGATTTCAAGGTAGGTTATTCTCCCGAAAGGATTAATCCCGGGGATACCAGGCATACCCTTACGAAAATCCTCAAGGTCACATCAGGCATAGATGAAGAATCTGCCGGTGTTATTACTGAGGTTTATAAACTCATTATCACAGCCGGTGTGTATAAGGCCGGTTCCATTAAAGTTGCTGAAGCTGCAAAGATCATCGAAAATACCCAGCGTGATATCAATATCGCGTTCATGAACGAATTATCGATGATTTTCAATCTCATGGATATTAATACCTACGAAGTGCTGGAAGCCGCGGGTACAAAATGGAATTTTCTGCCATTTGTCCCCGGGCTTGTTGGTGGTCATTGTATTGGTGTCGATCCTTATTATCTTTCCTATAAAGCGAAAGAATACGGTCATCATGCCCTCATCATCAATTCCGGAAGAGCTATCAATGATGGAATGGGATCATACATAGTCAGGCAGATCATCAAAAAGTTAATATCATCAGGAAAGGATCTCCGCAAGAACCATGTTCTCATAATGGGGATCACCTTTAAAGAGAATGTCAGTGATATACGTAATTCCAAGGTCATGGATATTTACAGGGAATTTGTCTCATTCGGTTTTTCTGTCGATATTACTGATCCCTATGCTGATGCTCATGAGGTTAAAATGGAGTATGGTCTTGACCTGGTCGATAATCCTGCAAAAAAGTACGATATTATCGTCCTTGCTGTGAACCATAAAGAATACCTTGAGTATCCTGAAAACTATTACTTAAACCTGGGGAAAGCTGATTTCCTGTTTGTTGACATCAAAGGTGTTTTCAGAATGAAACATGAATTTAAAAATTACTGGAGCTTATAGATGAGAGAATTAATCCTCGTTACCGGCGGTACAGGCTATATCGGATCACACACTGCCGTGGAACTGATCCAGGCAGGTTTCGAAGTTGTGATAGTCGATAATCTGTATAACTCGTCCAGGGATGTTCTGAAAGGAATCAGCGACATAACTGGCTTCAAGCCACATTTTAAGGAATATGACCTTTGTGACCCAGGTCTTACCGACCGGTTATTCAAAACATACAAAGACATAAAGGCTGTCATACATTTTGCTGCTTATAAATCAGTTGGCGAATCTGTTCAGAAACCGCTTGATTATTATGAGAATAATCTCACATCTCTTATAAACCTGCTGAAATCCATGCAGGCTTATAAGGTCCCATCGCTGGTATTTTCTTCATCCTGCACGGTTTATGGTGAGCCTGACAGGCTCCCTGTCACTGAAGATTCCCCGATTATAAAAGCCAGTTCCCCATATGGGAATACCAAACAAATCGCAGAGGAAATCATTAATGACTTCATCCTGTCGGGAGCATCAATAAATGCTGTTTCCCTGAGGTACTTCAATCCTATAGGAGCCCATCCCTCAGCCATGATAGGTGAGCTTCCCCAGGGTATACCTAACAACCTTGTTCCTTTCATAACACAGACAGCGGCAGGAATACACGAAGAATTAACGATTTTCGGAGATGATTACAATACCCCTGATGGCTCTGCCATAAGGGACTACATTAACGTGGTGGATCTGTCACAGGCTCATGTCGCGGCAATAGAAAGACTCCTCAGGTCAGAGAATAAATCAGGATATGAAGTTTTTAACCTCGGTACTGGAACAGGTGTGTCGGTGCTGGAAATTGTCAGGGCTTTTGAAAAAGCAACAGGTATAAAAATAAAATACAGAATCTCGGGACGGCGGGAAGGAGATGTGGAAAAAGTATGGGCAGACACCTCTCTGGCCAATAAATTTCTTGGCTGGAAGACCAGGATCTCACTGGAAGATACTTTATTGTCAGCCTGGAACTGGGAAAAGAAATACAGGAACCTGGTATAAATAAGCATTCCAACGGAATGAAAAAAACTATTATTATCACCGGGGGCGCCGGATTTATCGGTTCACATGTCGTCAGGTTATTCGTTAAAAAATATCCTGATTACCATATTGTTAACCTTGACCTTCTTACCTATGCCGGTAACCTGGAAAACCTGGCTGATGTTGAAAATGCTCCCAATTATCGTTTCTTCAAAGGTGATATTGCAGACCTGGATTTTATAACCCGTCTCTTCCGGGAAGTTCAGCCGGACGGGATCATTCATCTTGCCGCGGAATCCCATGTTGACAGATCAATACTGGATCCCCTGTCATTCATCAGGACAAATATATTGGGAACCGTTAACCTTCTTGATGCATCCAGGAAAATATGGCATGGCAATCTGAGTGACAAAAGATTTTACCACATATCTACTGATGAGGTCTTTGGCTCACTTGGAGAAATGGGGATTTTCACCGAGACGACACCCTATGATCCCAGGAGTCCTTATTCCGCATCAAAAGCCGGATCCGATCACCTGGTAAGGGCTTATTACCATACTTATGGATTGCCCACCATCATTTCAAATTGTTCAAACAATTATGGGCCCAACCAGTTCCCCGAAAAACTGATACCCCTTGTCCTGAACAACATCAGTAACAATAAGACGATTCCCGTTTACGGAAAGGGTGAAAACATCAGAGACTGGCTCTATGTTATCGACCATGCCATTGCCATCGATACTATTTTTCATAAGGGAAGGACAGGAGAGACCTATAATATTGGTGCCCGCAATGAATGGAAAAATATCGATCTGATCAGGTTATTATGCAAGATAATGGACAAGAGGCTTAACCGCCCGTCAGGCAGCTCTTCAGCACTTATCCGGTTTGTAACAGACAGGCCAGGGCATGACCTCCGTTATGCCATCGATCCACATAAGTTAAATACTGAACTTGACTGGCATCCTTCTGTCACTTTCCGTGAAGGACTGGAACAGACAGTTGACTGGTATCTGAATAACGAAGAATGGCTAAAGCATGTCCTGACCGGTGAATATGAAAAATACTACGAAAGGCAGTATTCAAAAAGATAAATATCATTCGACCGTCACTGATTTGGCCAGGTTCCGGGGTTGGTCAACATTGCAGCCTCTCATCACTGCAATATGGTAAGACAACAGCTGCAAAGGTATAACGGCAAGTAATGCGGTAAGCACTTCACTTGTTTCCGGTATTTCCAGAACATGATCGGCTATTTTACGGATGATAGTATCTCCTTCGGTAATGATTGATATCACTTTCCCGTTACGTGCCTTCACCTCCTGTATATTACTTACTATCTTGTCATATGACTTATCCTTCGGAGCGATTACAACAACCGGCATATTCCAATCAATCAGGGCAATAGGACCATGTTTCATTTCAGCAGCCGGATATCCCTCAGCATGTATATAGGATATTTCCTTCAGCTTAAGGGCACCCTCAAGTGCCACCGGGAAACAATATCCCCTTCCCAGGTACAGGAAATTATTCGCCAACCTGTACAATTCAGCCAGGTGCCTGTAATCATCATTATAACTGAGCAGTTTTTCAATTTTCGACGGTATAAGGGCAAGCTCTCCTATCAAAGTTTTGTAGTAATCATCCGTGATTATTCCTTTTTTATGTCCTATAAGCATAGCCATCATTGCCAGCACGGTAACCTGGGCCGTGAAAGCTTTGGTGGAAGCTACTCCTATTTCCGGTCCGGCGTGCGTATATACCCCTGCATGGGTTTCCCTGGGTATGCTTGATCCCACAACATTACAAATGCCCAACACAAGAGCTCCGGCTTCTTTGGCTATCTGGATGGCTGCAAGCGTGTCGGCGGTCTCACCACTCTGGCTTATGGCAATGACCACATCATCCTTATAGATAAGCGGATTCCTGTACCGGAATTCTGATGCATATTCCACCTCAACCTGGATCCGTGCCAG
>Ga0172366_10000282_pt1 | contig 35097 bp, 27 predicted proteins | sample LakKivSesite69cm_FD_114533 | JGI IMG/M metagenome (GOLD analysis project Ga0172366, IMG submission 114533) | Sediment microbial communities from Lake Kivu, Rwanda - Sediment site 69cm | ecosystem: Environmental > Aquatic > Freshwater > Lake > Sediment | place: Rwanda: Western Province, Lake...
ACGTCGACTTACAAAGAACCGGGATGGGCATGGAACTGGCATGTCATTTACAATTCAGCTCAGATTGGCAGGTATTCATGGGCATCCGACGCTTTATCGGTGCGCTGCATTAAAGACTAAGGTCTATGTTATTTTATAGTTCCCGTATTGGCTCATCATGCTATGATGTTTGTTGATAATAAGCTATGCTGAGATTATCCATTCTGGAAGCAGAAAATCTGATATAAACGATCTTTTGAAAAGCAGAAATGATATGACGCCTCGATCAGCGGGACGTCATATTTTTTTTCGACAAGGCTTGTTTTTGTGAAAATTATTTCATATATTTCGTTGATTTTCAGTTAACAGTAACCCTTAAATTCACCCAACCATGAAGAAAATACTTACATTAGTTCTGTTTGTCCTGATATCTTTTGCGATATCATACGGTCAGGTACCGCAGGCCTTTAAATATCAGGCCATTGCACGTGACAACAACGGTAACCCACTGATTAACCAGGATATCGGTTTACGCATCAGCCTGCTTCAGGGTGATAAAGACGGATCGGTAGTATACAGCGAAATGCAGAATCTGATAACCAATTCTTACGGGTTGATCGATATGGACATAGGCAATGGAGTTGCCCTATTCGGTTCGTTCAAGGATATCGACTGGAGTAATGCTCCATACTATTTAAAAATTGAGATGGATATCCATGGAGGGACGGATTACCACCTGATGGGAACATCGGAACTGCTTTCCGTACCTTATGCCTTATATGCGGCGAATTCGGGTCATGAGGGAAACAGGGCAGGGGAATGGGCCAATGACGGAACGAACATTTATGTTGCGCCGGCATTTTCGGCTAATAATGTCGGTATTGGAACCTCAGTGCCATCCGACAAGTTACATGTCTATGGAGGTACTATACCGGCAAATCTGATCATTGAAAGCAATATAACCGGAAGCAACAGCCCCATCAGCCGATTAAGGTTGAAAAACCGTGACGACGGTGACCTTTTCAACTTGTCACTAAGGCGTGTCAGTAACAATACGGAGATGCTGCAGTCGGTGTATGATGCATCAGCCGCTACCTGGAGAGAATACGTCTATTTTAATGTTAACACTCAAAAATACGAAGTACGTTCAGGCGTCGGTACGATAGAATATAAAAATACGGGTAATATATTATTCTCAAATATTGGAAATATTACTCATAACTATCCTGGTAGTGGTAATGGCCTTTATGCTGCGGGTAACACGCCATACGCCCTTTATTATATTTCAAATAGTGGCGCACCAGCTTCTGAAGGGTGGGCTCTTTCAGCAGGGCTGACAAATTCATCAACAGCGTCAGATTCCAGAGGAATTATGGGATGGAATTATGGAGGGGGATATGGTGTTTATGGGTATTCATGTGGATCTTGCGCTGTGCAAGGTGAACACCATGACGGAAATTATGGTTCGCTGGCCACTCCGGACTATGGTGTTGTGGGCTACAATATCACCTCTCAAAATTTTGGTTATATTGGAACCAACCATAATGGCGTATATGGTTATCTGATATCCACAAATTTAGGTGATTATACTATTTATGGCTATGGAATACATTTATTCGGTGATAATGGAACCGGCTATGGAACATATTTTTCGATGGGTGGTGTTAAAGGTTATAATTACTTTGGAAATCCGTACACATTCGGCGCGGCCGGATATTCTTATCTGGATTATAACAGAAGTGGCGGATGTCTCGGTGGAAAGTATGATGGTACAGTTTGGGGTTGTATGGCGTATAAGGCCAGCACCGGCAGCACATGGGCCGGCTACTTTACAACTAATATTGTCCAGAGTGGGGGAGGTAAGAGAGGTGAACCCGTCATCGATAATGGTATTGGGGTCTGGGGGGATCTGTTCGGTGCCACGGTGACCGGCGGAGTGTATGGCACTTTCACACGGGGAGAACATTATGCTTTATATTCTCATGGTAATGTTTTCAAGGATGGATTAGACATCAGCCTGCAAAAGAATGCCGATAAGACGAATACAGTGCTATATACCAATGTATCGACAACTGTTACTATACAGACCTGTGGCTATGGTCAACTTTCAGGAGGTAAATGCACTATTAACTTTGACAAAGCATTCCGTGATGTTGTGTCAAAAGATGCCCCGGTGATTGTCACGGTGACACCTATGGGTTATTGTAACGGCATCATTTTAACAGGTACGTCAGCATCAGGGTTCGATGTCGAAGAAAACAACAACGGCAAGAGTGATATCCAATTCACATATATCGCTATCGGTCAACGGGCAGGTTATGAGAATCCCAGCCTGCCGGCAGAGGTCGTGCAATCAGATTATATCGATAAGGTGGAGAAGTCGCTGGTCGACGATGCTTCCACAAAGGATGACGCACCCGGATTATATTATGAAAACGGTCAGTTAATATCCGGCACGCATCCTTTGATGCTTCCTGATCCGAATAAGCCCAAGACGGATACCGATATCCCACCAAGGCCAAAGCATTTAACTGAGGATAAAAATGGAACGGGCGTTGGCATGGCACCGGAAGGTGGGCAGATTCATTATACCCCGGTAAGTCAGCGACCGGAAACCAAATAGTTTTCATCACTTCTCAAAGATGCCATACATGATCCTGGAGGTGTCCTGAATGATGAATTTGTAATGCCCCTGGAAAATGACCTGTACACCCGGTTCGATCTTCAGCGTCTGATCCTGTGGAACGGTGATCTCACCATCGATCAGGTAAAGGGATCCCTCTTTCGTCCATTGCCCTGATACATCACCTGTAGACCTGCCGACCTGTAGACCTTTAACCAAACCTCCCCGTAATATAATTCTGTGTCCGCGTATCGGACGGGTTGATGAATATCTTTTTTGTCACATCATATTCGATGAGTTCGCCGAGGTAAAAGAAAGCGGTCTTGTCGCTTACCCGGGCGGCTTGTTGCATATTATGCGTGACGATAATGATCGTGTAATTTTTTTTCAGATCGAGGAGCAGGTCTTCAATTTTAGTGGTGGATATGGGATCCAGTGCCGAGGTGGGTTCGTCGAGGAGCAATATCTCGGGCTTCATAGCCAGGGAGCGGGCAATGCACAGGCGTTGTTGCTGCCCGCCCGATAAGAAGGTTCCTTTTTTATGCAGTGTGTCTTTCACCTCATCCCACAGTGCCGCCTGCTTCAGGGATTCTTCCACCAGACCGTCCTTCTCTGATTTCGACAGCTTATATCCGTTCAAGGTATATCCGGAGATGACATTCTGATAGATGCTCATGGTATTGAAGGGATTGGGATGCTGGAAGACCATGCCCATTTTCCTCCTGATTAAGGTCGGGTTGGATTCGTAAATGTTTTTGTCATCGAGAAAGATCTTGCCTGATGTGGTGGCATTCTCGGTGAGTTCATGCAGGCGGTTGATGCACCTGATGAATGTCGATTTGCCGCAGCCTGAAGGACCCATGACGGCCGTGATCTGATTATTCTCAATCTCAATGTTGATGTTCTTCAGCACATGAGAACTGCCGAACCAGGCATTAAAGTCTTCCGTTCTTAGAATTGAACTTTCCATTTTCTCTCTGCCAGTTTAGTCAGAATATTTAATGTCAAAACAATGACGACGAGGATAAAGGATGCTCCCCACGCCAGGCGGTGCCATTCATCATAGGGGCTGATGGCATAATTGAAAATGATCAGGGGCAGGCTGGCGATGGGCTTAAAGATATTGGCACTCAGGAAAGGGTTGCCAAAGGCGGTGAAGAGCAGGGGAGCCGTTTCGCCTGCGACGCGGGCCACGCCGAGGATGATCCCGTTGAGTATACCGCTCAGTCCTGCCGGCACGATAACCCAGAGAATGGTCTTGTAATAGGGCACACCCAGTGCCAGCGAAGCTTCCTTGAGCGTGGGAGGAACCAGCTTCAGTGTCTCTTCCGTCGATTTAATGATGGAGGGCAGCATCATGAATGCCAGCGCGATGCTCCCCGATACGGCCGAAAAATGCCCGAAGGGTTTAACGAACCAGAGGTAGACAAGGATGCCCATGACGATGGACGGGATGCCTTGGAGCACATCAACGAAAAGATGTGCAATGTTATATATCCGGGTCTTTGAATTCTCGCTGAAATAGATACCTGAGGTGACACCCAGAGGTACGGCTATGACAGCCGCCATAATGATGATCAGGATGCTGCCGATGAGGGCATTGAAGATGCCGCCGCCGGCCTCACCGACAGGCTTGGGCAGGCTGACCAGAAAATGCCAGTCGATCACCGAGATACCCTTCCTGAAGATATAATACAGGACGGCAACCAGCGGCACGACCGTCACCACGGTGAGCAGGATGACCAGGGCCCTGAAAGCCCCGCTACGCGATTCACGGAATTTGATTTTCTCTTTCATCACATTTCGAACCTTTTGATGATCCTGACACCTATGATATTGATAACGGTCGTGACTACAAAGAGCAGCAGCCCTGTCTCGATCAGGGCCGAAAAATAAACATGCCCGGTGGCTTCGGTGAACTCATTGGCGATGACGCTGGCCATGGTGTTGCCCGTATCAAAAAGGCCTTTTGGGATGGCATGGGTGTTACCTATAAGCATGGTGACGGCCATGGTCTCGCCCAAGGCTCTTCCCAGAGCCAGGAGGATGCCTGCCGACAGGCCTGAACGGATGTAGGGGATAATGACGTACCTGATCACCTCAAAACGTGTGGCGCCCAGCGCATAGGCAGCCTCTTTCAGCTCACGCGGCACCATGGTGACAACCAGCCGGATGAGTGACGCCGAAAAAGGAATGATCATGATGGAAAGGATAAGGGAAGCCGTCAGGATGCCCACACCGTAAGGTGCCACACCGATCTTTATCTCCAGATGCCGGACCAGCGGCACAATGGTGAAGATGCCCCAGAAGCCGAAAATGACAGACGGAATGCCTGCAATCAGCTCCACAGCATTTTTAATGAGACCGCTGAACCATCCCCTGGGATAATATTCTCCAAGGAAAAGACCCAGAGACAGGGAGAAAGGAGTGGAGATCAGGATGGCGAGAGCCGATGTCAGGAGGGTGCCTACCAGGAAAGGCAAAGCCCCAAATTCGTTGGCGACGGGATCCCAGGTCTGTCCATAAATAAACTTTAATCCAAGCGCTTTGATTGAGGGCAGTGATGAAACCAGCAGGGTAAGAAACATGCATAGCAGCAGGACGATGATGAGGAGAGCCGATAAGGATAATGTCCTGCGAAAAAGAGTTTCACGGATTATCAATCCTTTTACTGCACTTTTTTGATTGGTCTGTCCGGGCATTAATTCAATGGTGAAACGTAATAACTCCGATCTTTAGTTCCGGTATAGAATCGATCTGGTTTTCAAACAGGTAACAAAGATAAATGTTTTAGTCCGGTAATGGAAAGAAGGTGTCAAAGAGGTTTATTTCCCTCTTCTGACACCTTCCCTGACATTGAAACTATTTTCACATGAGTGATCTCCCGTTATAATTGACCAGTTGCAGACGTTTCAATGCTGCTTCGGAGGCTTCCTTAGGCAGTGGTGCATAGATAAGGGGAGTGGCATACTGCTGGCCTGTGGTGATCATCCAGTGGATCAGCTTGACCGTTCCTTTGGCCGTTGCTTCAGGCCTGTTGTCATATTGCTGGTTCTCATAAAGGAGGATGTAAGTGAAACTGGTTATCGGGTAGCCGTCTTTGGCATCCGTATTTACCAATGACACCCTGAGATCGTCAGGCAGCTTGACGGCTGCCGAAGCGCTGATGGATTGCAGGGAGGCTTCGATGAACAGGCCTGATTTGTTTTGCACCAGGGCGGCAGGTATCTTATTCTGCATGACGTAGGCCAGCTCGACATACCCGATGCTACCCGGGATCTGTTTCACCATGCCGCCGACGCCTTCATTGCCTTTGGCTCCTATGCCCACGGGCCAGTCCAGAGCCTTACCCTGTCCCGGATTGCTCTTCCACTGCGGGCTTACCTTGCTGAGGTAGTCGGAAAAGACATAGGTGGTGCCGCTGCCATCGGAACGGTGCACAACGGAAATAGCCATGGCCGGAAGCTTAATCCCCGGATTGAGGGAGGTGATGCGGCTGTCGTTCCATTTGGTTATCTTACCCAAAAAGATATCGGCAATGACATCGGGTGTCAGCTTCAGCCGAGGGTTGCCTTCCAGGTTGTACGTGATCATGACGGCACCCAGACAGGTGGGTATATGGATGACCGCTCCCGGCATCGCTTTCATCTCATCGTCACTTAACGGGGCGTCGGAAGCACCGAAATCGACGGTCTTATTCTCCAGCTGCTTGATGCCGCCGCCTGATCCGATGGACTGGTAATTGACCTTCACACCGGTTTCCTTATAATATGCATCGAACATCTTCGAGTAAAGAGGGTAGGGGAACGTAGCCCCGGCCCCTATGAGCTCTTTTACACTTTCCTGTGCCGACAACGACGGCGTGGTACCTAAGAAACCTAAAACCAGCCATGCGGTAATACCTAAAATAATCTGAGCTTGTGTTTTCATTTTCAATAGTTTATAAGTTATTAATCGGATTATTTATAAATGTAATAAAATGTTATACGGGCGACCATGTCATAATCATTCTTGACCTTGCCTGAGACATTGTTTTTCATGCTGCCGTATGAATTGTACCAGATATTGGGCATCAGGTGGACATTTTTTATGGGCATCCAGTCAAAACCGGCCGTGATGAAATTCTCCTTGTCACTGAATCCACCGGATGAATATAAAATGTTCGCATTGTAATCCGTATCCGGATTATAATTATCATAGCGGGCAAAATAATTGAGTTTGTTTGCGATGATCTGGCCTCTGACAAAGACCGACAACCCGAAGGGAATAATGTTGACATCTTTAGCATTTTCAGTGCCGGCCGTGGTATCCATGGCAGCTGCCTTCTGTGTCTGGCTGAACACCTCCACGCCTACCGTTACCGGATCGGACTGGTAGGCGACAAATCCTTTTATTGCCGTTTTGGATTGCTTTGTTGATGCTTTTTCATAGGTGCCCGCCATATCGATGATGAATTTCTGGTCCATGAACCTGGCATATAATTCACCATATACTTTCTTATACTTGTCGGTTTCGGGTTTTTGAGCCGTGCCGTTGGCGAGCATAAAATTATAACCATAATCACCTTTATCGTTGACTTTACCAATCCAGGCAATACCGACATCGTTCGAGCTGCATATCTTACGCATATCGGTGATGGTTTTTTCAATGCTGCGGTAGCCCCATACCGATTCCGACATCGTGGCAAAGAAGGGTGTGGAGGATTGTCCGAGCACCAGGTCGTTGTTATGGATGAAATTCTTCCAGCGGATGTTGGCAGCCTTGATGAATACCGTACGTTCACCCTGCACATCGGTGTTGCCTTCGTATGCCAAGAGTACGGAAGCGGAAAAATGTTCACTGATGTCGTAATCATAACCAAGGTATATCCTGCGAAACTGAAAGGCATCGTAATCCCTGGCCAGGCCTGAATACTGGGTATTGCCCCTGCCCAGGGAATCTGCATGCAGTTTCCAGAAATAATCACCGAAGGTGTAGCCCCATACCCTGCCCGAGGGTTTGAACTCCGAAGGCTGCTGCGTACCGGTTTTCTGGGAATAAACAGGTATGGTCATGGCAAATAAAATGATCAGGAAAAATAGCCTCCTGATTGATCTGCTTAAGTCAGGGAAAATTTGTTTTTTCATTGGAACATAGATTTAATGAATGAATAATTTTTTTATTAAATTCTTATAAACGTCAGGTTATTAATATTGTAAAAAAGTGAGTGCATATATGACTGGATTTCATCCGTTCGTTATCAATTTTGCAGCAAAGAAAATAAGGCCAGATAACCTCAATATTTCATTAATATTAAATTAGTGTTAAATCAACAACGGTCAAGGCAATGATGATCAACCTCTAACATTAATTTAATGCTGATTTAAGAGTGGTTTAACATATACTTGCTTTTTTTGTATCCTGTCCGGAATTTCAGAATAGTATGGAAGATATACCTATGTCGAGTGAAAATTCCACCGGACAGCCGATTTTGATCATCGTGTTTATGAGTATCTTCGTAAAGTTGAATTTAAATGACAAAGAAATGACTCATCTTGAGACGGAACTTCAGATTCTCAGATCCGATATTGTCGATGAATGGGAGCTGGTGATCAAACAGCTGGAACGGGCCCATGAGGCGATGGAGCATTTTAACAAGGACATCATCAGCGACATAGCCACCACTGAAAAGCTGATCGACGCCTTTGAGCTGAAGGTGGACATGGACTGCGAAAACATCCTGGCGCTGTATAATCCCGTAGCCAATGATCTGCGTCTGGTCCTGGCGGTCCTTAAGATCAATTACAACCTTGAACGCATAGGTGATTTTGCATGGGGTATTGCCAAAATCGTCAGGGATGCCGAGCAACCCTTCCGGAAGGAATCACTGGAGAGTACCGAATTCATGCTTATCTTCGATACCACCATTGGGATGCTGAAAGACGCCCTGGCGGCCTTCGAGAATGAGAACGGTGACCTGGCCATGAGCATCTTCAGGAAAGACCGGATACTGGATGAACACAATAAAAACTCCATCGACATCATCCTGTCACTCATCGGTGAGTTCCCTGAAGATACCAGAAATCTTCTGCATCTGTTCTCGACATTCCGCAAGATTGAGCGGGCCGGCGATCACATCAAGAACATTTCGGAAGAGATCATCTTCTTCCTTGAAGCTAAAGTATTACGTCACAAACGAAAAAAGCATAAAACACCGACCCATGAATAATGCCGACTTCAAGGTGCTGATCGTGGATGATGAAGAGGATATCCTGGAGTTTGTCGGGTATAACCTTCGCAAGGAAGGGTATCAGACCGCCACGGCGACCAACGGCCAGGATGCCATTGCCACCGCCCGCCAGATACATCCTCATTTGATTATGCTGGATATTATGATGCCGGGCATGGATGGCATCGAGACATGCCGTGAGCTCAGGGCCATCGGAGAGCTGCGCGACAGCGTCATCATCTATTTCACGGCCAGAAATGAAGATTATTCGCAAATTGCAGGCTTTGAAGCGGGTGCCGATGACTACATCACCAAGCCCATCAAGCCCCGGCTGCTGGTGAGCAAGGTCGCCGCCCTGCTGCGACGTTTCAGGACAGAAGAATCGACAGGCATTGTTTATACCGCCGGTGATCTGACCGTGGATCTGGAGAAATACCTTGTATATTATAAGGGTAAAAGAATCATACTTCCTAAGAAAGAGTTTGAAATGCTTTCGCTGCTCGTTTCCAAACCCAACAGGGTGTTCACCAGGGACGAGATATACCACAGGATATGGGGCGATGACGTATTCGTGGGGGAAAGGACAATTGATGTGTATATACGCAAAATACGAGAGAAGCTGGGAACAGATAACCTCAAGACCATCAAGGGGGTAGGGTATAAATATGAAGAATGAAAAATGAAAAATGAAAAATGAAAAATCCAAAGCCATATCAACTGGTTTTTTTGGCGTCAGCTGTCATTCTTGTATTTTATCTGGTTACCTTTTGCATCATCAGCCTGATTGTGAACAGGCATATCGACTGGCTTATCCTCATCTTGCCGGCTTTAGTCCTGTTCGGTGTTTCTTTTTTTGCTTTCTCCGTCATCTTTAAGAAATACATACGCGACCGGATCAAGCTGGTTTATAAGACCATCCATACCCTCAAACTGTCCCGGGCCGAGAAACATCTAAAGGTTAGCCTGAAGGAGGATCCCATTCACGCCGTCAGCGAGGAGGTCATGAAACATGCTGTTCAGCAGCATGATGAGCTTGAGAAGTTGCGCAGCCAGGAAGCCTACCGCCGTGAGTTCCTGGGTAACGTGTCGCACGAGCTCAAAACACCTATCTTCAATATTCAGGGATATGTGCTGACATTGCTGGAGGGGGCTTACAAAGACCCTGAGGTCAACAAAGTCTATCTCTATAAGACAGAAAAAAACGTGGAACGGATGATCACCATTGTGGAAGATCTGGAGGTCATCGCCCAGCTGGAGACAGGGAAACTCAGCATCGACTATTCCACTTTCGACATTGTGACCCTGTCACATGAAGTTTATGACCTGCTGGAGGATAAAGCCAGGCAGCGCAGCATCCGTCTTATCTTTCAGGATGGTGTCGGCAGGGACACGCATGTTCTTGTTCATGCCGACAAAGATCGCATCAAACAGGTGCTAATCAATCTCATCGACAATTCCATCAAATACGGCAAGGCCGAAGGCCGCACCAAGATGAGCTTCTACGATATGGATGAGAACATGCTGGTGGAGGTCTCCGACGATGGCATCGGCATCGCGGCGGAGCACCTGCCGCGGTTGTTCGAACGTTTCTACCGCGTGGACCAGAGCCGCTCACGAAACATGGGCGGCTCGGGCCTGGGTCTGGCCATCGTCAAGCACATCATCGAATCACACCAGCAAACCATCAACGTGCGCTCCAAACCGGGCGTGGGATCGACATTCTCATTTACACTCGCCAAGGGTAACACGCGTTAATCTCCTTCTGAAACAACCATCACGGGAAGTCTGCGAAAAGGATAACGGCCGGGTTCATACATGATTTAGGAGCGAGATCAAAAGGAAAAACAAGCCACTTATGATTTTTCAAAACAAAATATTTGCACCTTGTCCAATGTATCATTATATTTGATAAATTTTTCAATGAACGCCTTTCATATTAAATAAATAAAGAATGATCATCATGAAAAGAAGAATGACCCTTACCAACCTGGATGCCGGCTTTGGTATCCTCAATTTTTCCGACTTTCTCGTTCCGGAGATCAAAAGAAGATTTACGGATGCCCGCGTCAATGAGGTTCTTTTCATTCCGTATGCTTACAATGAGAGCCTTTATAATACGTATATCCGGGATGTCATCGAGCTCTTTGCCCTGGCTAAAGTAAATGTCAGGCTGATCACCGAGGGCGATCCGGCCACCATGATACAAAATGCCAAAGGTCTAGTGATAGGTGAGGGTGATATGGAGAAACTTCTGGAGGGTCTCGTCATGCATCTATCCCTGTTGAAACAGAAAATAGCTGCCGCTGTTCCATATATGGGATGGAATGAAGGCAGCGTGGCGGCCTCACCCTCATATGTCGTGCCGGCCGTCATACCGGTCAGCCCCAGATGTATTGGCGCCATTGACTTCCAGATCTATACACATTATGTGGACTCCCCACCCAACAGGCTGGAGATAAAAAACTTTCTCCTCAATCATCGCAACGACAACCCGCCTGTTTTGGAGGTATATTGCATGACGGATGAACCGGGAGGATCGGGCATACGCCTGGAGGATGACAATGAAGGTCTTATTTATGGCCCCGGATCCGATCCTTCGTCCATCATTAAATTCAAACTGTCGGGCTTGAATCTGGTGACATTCTGATGCGTCGTGTCAATGTGTTATGTCATTTGAACACCACTACCTGTAACATGAGGTTTTCCGTCGGATTGTTTGTTTTAGGCTTTCTCCTGCTCTCCTGCCGGTTTCTTTTACATGGCCAGACAGGCACCGACACCCTCACCGATTACAAACAGGCCTATACACTCATCAACGAGCGCAAGTACCCTGAAGCCATTGAAAAATACCTTTCCTTTATCAGCACTGAGCAGTCCTCGGCACGACCTGATATGAACAAAATATCGGAAAGCCTCAACAATATCGGTATCTGCTACTATCTGATGAACAACTACCATGAAGCCATTCAATGGTATAAAAAGGCCCTGGCAGAAGATATCAAAGCCGCCAATGCCAAAAACATCGCCACACGCTTCAGTAACATCGGCCTGGCTTATAAAAAGCTGGGCAATTACGACAGCGCGGTGACCTATTACAATAAAGCCTTGGCATTAGACATAATAAACAGGGATACTCAGGATATTGCCAAGTCGTACAACAACCTGGGCTCCATTTATGACTCCTGGGGGCGTTATGATTCGGCCATTCTTCTCTATAAAAATTCCCTCCGGCTTAAGCAACATCTGAAAGATTCGGCCGGCATGGCTGTCTCGCTGAATAACATAGGGCTCGTGTACCAGGCCTGGGGAAAGAACGACGAAGCCATCCGGTTCATCGAAGAAGCTCTCGCTATCGACAGGGCTTTGGGGAAAACAGGGGAGATACCACGGCGGCTGAACAATATTGGTCTTATTTACAATCAGAAGAATCAATACGATAAAGCCCTGGGATACTTTCATGAAGCTTTGGCCATGGCCCGTGAGCAGAAAAACGATGACATGATCGCCGTGCTGTATGCCAACATCGGAACCAGCTATTCCGGGCAAAAGAAGTATGATGAGGCCATCAGATACCTCCGTCTGGCACTGGAAATATACCAGAAAATGGGACGGCAGGTCAGCATTGCGGCCGTCTATGCCAGCCTGGCTGAAATTTACAGGGCTACGGGCGAATATAATCAATCGATCAGATTCCTTTCACAGAGCAGTGAGATAGCCGAACAGATCGATCTGAGAGACCAGCTCAAGAACAATTACCTGTTATATTCCGACATCTATGCCGCCACGGGTAATTTTCCTGAGGCGCTGAATTACTTTAAAAAGTATGTTACCGTCAGGGATACCCTGTATTCAGAGGAGATACACAAGCAGATCGCCGATTTCCAGCTCAGGTATGAAACCGAGAAAAAAGACAATGAGATCACCCTGCTCAGGCAGAAAGAGGTGATCCAGGCTTTGATGATTAAAAAGGACAGGATATACCGAAACTCACTCATCGGCATCATCGGGCTGCTGGTCTTGCTGGCTGTTGTTATCTACCTGAGCCTGAGACAGAAAAGACGTGACAATCAGATCATCGGCCGGGAAAAAGATCAATCGGAAAAGCTTCTGCTGAACATCCTTCCTGCCGGCATCGCTCATGACCTTAAGGAAAAAGGCAGCACAGAGCCCCAGCTCTATCAGCATGTGACCGTATGTTTTTCGGATATCGTCGGCTTCACCGAACAGTCGGCACAACTTGAACCCAAGATACTCATCGAGGAGTTGAACAATATTTTCACTGCCTTTGATAACATTATAGAGAATCATCATTGTGAGCGCATTAAAACCATCGGTGATTCGTATATGGCGGTTTGTGGCCTGCCCGAAGAAAATCCGGATCACGCCGTACAGATCATTCGAGCCAGCGTGGAGATGGTGCAGTATCTTGAGAAGAAGAACCTCGAATCGCAGATTGAATGGCGCATGCGCGTAGGTATTCATTCAGGGCCTGTCATCGCCGGCGTGGTGGGGATAAAGAAATACATTTATGATGTCTTTGGCGATACCATCAACACGGCATCGCGCATGGAAGCCTCTTCCGAGCCCATGCGCATCAACGTCTCGGAGGTGACCTATAACCTCGTCAGGGATCAGTTTAAATTTGAAGAAAGAGGTGCCCTGGAGGTGAAGGGCAAAGGGACGATGAACATGTATTTCATCAAAGTTTGACGGGAGTTTCTTTCGGTGCCGGCAAGCCCTTCCAGATCAGTTCCTTCCTGAATTGCTCCACATCGTTCTTAACTGATATAATGATCTCCTCGGCTTTATGGAATTCCAGTATCCTGAATCCCGACAGATTGGGCTTGCAATAGATATCAATGGGATGGTTTATCTCCCTGTGCCTGATGATCTCTTTCTGCATGATAATGAAAGTATCGTGCAGCATCTGCAAGGCATGGGGAGGCTTTTTTCTGAGGATGACCTCATCACCGCTGGCATCAATCCCGATGATAAAATCGTTTTTCCCTATCAACAGGTCAAAAGGCACGGGATTGATCACACCACCGTCGATATACAATGTTTCCCTGTACTCATAAGGCTGGAACAGTCCGGGTATGGAAATGCTTGCCCTGATAGCCGGCACAAGATCGCCTTTTTGAAAAACATGCTCTTCCTTGTTCCAGTAATCGGCGGCAACAATTTTCAAAGGTATTTTAAGATCCTCAAAACGTTGTACAGGTAAGGTGTCGCGGAGGAATTTTTCTATCTTCCTGCCACGTATCAGGCCGGGAGAACGCAATCTGTTCAGGTCGAACACCTTGGTAAAGTCATGGAGAGTGAAGCGTTTGGCAAGAGCATGTAATTCCTTTCCGGTCATTCCACCGGCGTAATAGGCCCCGATGAAAGCGCCTATGCTGGTGCCGGCCAGGGCATTGACCGGTATACCCAGTTCATCGAGGACCTCCAGGTAGGCAATGTGCGCAAATCCCTTGGCACCGCCGCTGCCGAGAGCCAGTCCTATTTTCATATCCTGTGATTTTTTATCGTTAAAATGGATTCAATTGAATGTTTGAAAAATATTTATCGTAATATTACAGGGATTTTTTACAGTATAACAAAATAATTAACCGGTTTGTTATGGAACAGGAAAGTTTTAAGGTATACCGTTACCGTTGGGTCATTCTGATGGCTTTCATGCTGGTGGTCATTGTTAACCAGTTACTCTGGATCACTTTTGCCCCCATAACGGGATCTGCCGCTGCCTTCTATGGTGTTTCCGATCTCGGTATAGGGCTTTTGTCGATGAGCTTCATGATCGTCTATATTTTTGTTTCCATCCCGGCTTCCTGGGTCATCGACACTTATGGTTTCCGCACGGCGGTGAGCATCGGGGCGGTGCTGACGGGTGTTTTCGGCTTCACGCGGGGCTTATGGGCTTCCAATTACACCCTCGTTTTGCTATCACAGATCGGTATCGCCGTCGGGCAGCCTTTCATCCTTAACGCGGTGACCAAGGTGGCGGCGCGGTGGTTTCCCCTTGGTGAGCGTGCCACGGCGACAGGCTTCGGCTCGCTGGCCATGTATGTCGGCATCATCGCCGGCATGGCCGTCACGCCCTTTCTCGTCATTCATTCCGGCATTCAGGATATGCTTTTCGTTTATGGTTCTATAGCGATCGTCAGCGCCGTGTTGTTTGTGATCCTGGCCCGTGAGCATCCGCCCACGCCGGCATGTCCGCCCGGGCAGGAAGAACGGTCACTCGTTTTCGACGGCCTGCGGCAGTCACTGCATAAAAGAAATTTCATCCTGCTCATGATCATCTTCTTTATCGGCCTGGGTGTTTTCAATGCCGTCACCACGTGGATAGAAGATATCCTGCGTCCCCGTGGTTTCACCATCACGCAGGCGGGGATGGCCGGCGGGCTGATGGTCATCGGCGGCATCGCAGGCGCTGCGATCCTGTCGACATTGTCGGACCGTTACCGTCGCCGCGTTCCTTTCATCATGCTGGCACTGGCGGTTTCCAGCCTGGGCCTGCTGGGCATTACTTATGCCACCAGCTATTGGTTCCTGCTCGTGTCGGCTTTCGTAATGGGATTTTTCCTGCTGAGTGCCGGCCCCATTGGCTTTCAGTATGGTGCCGAGATAGCTTACCCGGCTCCCGAGGGTACCTCCACGGGATTACTGTTGCTGACGGGCCAGATATCCGGTATTGCCTTTATTTTTGGGATGGATCTGTATAAATCCCCTTCCACGGGCTCTATGACGCTCTCACTGCTGGGCCTCACCGTCCTGATGATCGTCTCGCTTTACCTGGCCACCAGGCTCAGCGAATCATCATTACTGACGGGGACACAACCGGAAGATGCCCTGTCATAATTTATTTGTCTGTCGCCATTTTCTTGAGGACCTCCTGCTGCAAGGCTTGCGGAAGAGGCAGGTATTTGTGGAACTCCATCGAGTAGGAGGCTCTGCCGCTGGACAGGCTGCGCAGTTGCGTGGCATAACCGAACATCTCCATCAGGGGTACAATACCGGCGAGTTTCTGCGATCCTTTCCGGTAACGGCGCATGGCTTCGATTTTACCACGGCGGCGGTTGAGGTGGCCGACAATATCGCCGATGTATTCATCAGGGGTGTTCACCTCCACTTTCATGACCGGCTCAAGGAGTATGGGGCCGGCTTTCATGAAGGCCTGTTTGAAGCCTATCGAGGCACAGGTCTGAAAGGCCATGTCCGATGAGTCGACAGGATGAAAGCTGCCGTCGAGAAGAATCACCCTGACATCCACCACCTGATAACCGGCGAGGATACCTTTTTCGAGTGTTTTCCGGATACCTTTGTCAACCGATTGAATGAATTCGGCAGGGATGACGCCGCCCCTGATCTTATCGATAAATTCATAACCTTTACCCTCATTGGGTTCGACGCGAAGTACCGTATGGGCATACTGTCCCTTGCCTCCGGTTTGCTTCACGTGCCTGTAATTCGATTCCGCTTCGCCCGTCACGGTCTCCCTGAAAGCCACGGCAGGCTCCCCCGTTTCGACCGCGACGTTGAATTCATGACTCAGCCTGTCGACGATGATCTCGAGATGGAGCTCGCCCATGCCGGCCATGATGGTCTCGCCGGTTTCATCATTGTATCTGAAGGTGAACGAGGGATCCTCATTGGCCAGTTTGCCAAGGGCTTCGCCGAGCCTGCTCTGATCCTTGTTTGACTGTGGCTCTATTCTCATCTCGATGACCGTCGGCGGAATATGTATCGGCTCGAGGTGCAGGGGGTGGTGACCGTCGCACAAGGTGTCGCCGGTTTTGGTATATTTCATCCCGATGAGCGCCACAATATCGCCGGGGCCTCCTTCACCGGTCTCTTCCCTGTCCTTGGCATGGATCTTATAAATGCGTCCGGTGCGTTCATATTTGTTTTTGGTCGAGTTCAGCAGTTGCATGCCACCCTTCAGCGTTCCCGAGAAGATCCTGATGAATGTCTGCTGCCCCACGAAAGGATCGTGTATGATCTTAAAAGCCAGAGCCGCAAAGGGATCTTTTGCAGAGGGGTTGCGTGAATGGACCTTTTCCGGGTCGTCGACGTCGGTGCCGACGACGGCCCCCACGTCGACGGGTGAGGGCAGATAGTCGGTGACGGCATCGAGCAGCGGCTGTATCCCTTTGTTTTTGTAAGCGGCGCCGCAAAAAACAGGCGTCACCAGCAGCTTCAGCGTGGCGTCACGTAAGGCTTTCTTCAACAGTTCCGCCGTCACTTCCTGATCCTCCAGGAATAGCTCCAGTACAGTCTCGTCATATTCGGCCAACTTCTCCACCAGACGGCCGCGGGCGCTCTCACAAGCTTCACGGTAACCATCGGGCAGAGGGGATTCTACATTACCGGACTCGTTAAAAAGCAGGGCTGTCCGTTCAATAATGTCGATGACACCGCTGAAATCCTCTTCCGTTCCGATGGGTATTTGCAGAGCCACGGCGTTGGCGTCGAGATGACTGTTCATCTGGGCGATGACCTCTCCGAAGTCGGCGCCGGGACGGTCCATCTTATTGACGAAGGCAATACGCGGCACACGGTAACGGTCGGCCTGGTTCCACACCGTCTCGCTCTGGGGTTCCACGCCGCCGACGGCACAGAATACGGCCACCATGCCGTCGATGACGCGCAGCGAACGCTCCACCTCCACAGTGAAATCAACGTGCCCCGGGGTGTCGATGATGTTGATCTGAAAATCTTTCCAGAAACAGGTGATGGCCGCCGAGGCGATGGTGATGCCCCGTTCCTGCTCCTGTTTCATGAAGTCCATAGTAGCCTGACCATCATGCACTTCACCTATTTTACGGTTCGTGCCTGTGTAATAGAGTATCCTCTCCGTTACCGTTGTTTTACCGGCATCGATATGTGCGGCGATGCCTATATTGCGCAATTTCGTGAGTAGCATTCCGGTTTGAGTATTGAGATAAAGGGCGCGAAATTACGGAAAATCCCAAATCACAAATACCAAATAAATCACAAATTACAAAACCTCACCCCCTAACCCCCTCTCCTGGAAGGAGAGGGGGAATGATATACTGATTCGGGATTTCTTTCGGTCCGCATTTTATATGCGACAATCCCCAAAAAATGACATGATTATAGCAGGGAATGATCACCGCGGACTGTAATCATGTCGCACCTTCGGGGCTTAGTTATATATCGATAATAATATAATTGGATGAGATACGACTTTTCATTTTCGACGTTTGAATTGGAACATCATGGTGTCGCCTGAAAGGCGGCAATCAACAGCCCGGGGTGAAGCCCCAGGTGAAGGCATGGCAACACAACGCCCCTCTCCTTTTAAGGAGAGGGGTCGGGGGTGAGGTTTTAATCGCACTTTTCACTATTTTCGCTCCTTCTTTGACCAATTCATGCTTTTGATTGTTATAACTCTTACATAACAATCAATCATTCAACAATAAAACAATCATGAACAGCTCGCCGGTCATAGAGGTGAAGAATGTCAGCAAATCGTTCAAGACCGTACAGGCGGTGAAGAATGTGACCCTGCGCATCGGGCAGGGTCAGTTCGTCGCCATTCTGGGTCCCAACGGTGCGGGTAAGACAACGCTGGTGGAGATGATCGAAGGGATACAGAAACCCGACAAGGGGGAGGTTCTGATCCTTGGAAAACACTGGCAGGGTCATGAGGATGAGCTGCACCGTGTCATCGGTTTATCGTTGCAGGAGACACGTTTTGTCGAGAGGCTGACGGTATGGGAGACGCTGCGTCTTTTTGCCAGTTTTTTCGGGCTGGGGCAGGACAGGGCCGCCATGGTCATCGAACTGGTGGGGCTGGAGGACAAAAGAAAAGCGTATGTCATGCATCTGTCGGGAGGACAACGGCAACGGCTGGCGCTGGGGCTGGCCCTGCTCAACAATCCCAGGATACTGCTGCTCGACGAGCCCACCACCGGTCTGGATCCCAATGCTCGGCGCGAGGTGTGGTCCATACTCCTGAGGCTCAAGGAGCAATCCAAGACCTCGCTCATCCTCACCACCCATTATATGGAAGAGGCCGAACGCCTGTGCGATTACATCATCATTATGGACTATGGCAACATCCTCAGGGAGGGCACCCTGAACCAGCTGCTCTTAGAGGACGATGAATTTACAACCATCGAGTTCTCCTTCCGCGACGATAGCCCTTCTCCTGAAACCCTGCAACATGAATCACCGTTTTCGTATCACTGGGATCCGGCGACACAAAAAGGTTTGCTGACCCTTCATCAGGTCGAAGCCGACCTGCCTGGTTTTCTGGAATTTTTAAAACACAGGGGAGCGCACCTCAGGCACCTGGAATGCCGCAGGAAAACCCTCGACGACTTGTTCATCTCACTAACCGGCCGGCATCTGCATGAATAAGATCATCCAATATAAACAGCTGTTTCAGCTTATCTCCGCCTATTTCTGGGAGACCATCCGCGAACCGGGCGTGCTGTTCTGGGGCATCGTCTTTCCCATGCTCATGTCGCTTGGATTGGGCATAGCCTTCACCCAGAAAGCCAACGTGGTCAGCAACATAGCCATCGTCGAAGCCACCACGGGACAGTATACAGTGCCACCCCAAAATCATTTGATAGACGATTTCCTTAAACATACCACCGTGACCCAGGCACTGCGCGACACCACGACTCTGTATAAGATCACCATCCCTGACGAGAAAATGGGCAACACCACCTTTTTATTCCGCAAAACCACGTGGCAGCAGGCCATGGTGCTTTTAAAACGTGGTAATCTGAGCGTGGTGATGACGGAGCAGGACGACAGTATCAGGTACCATTTTGATCCACTCAACCCCGATGCGCAACTGACCTATCTCAAGCTCTCACGGATCATCGGCCCCGGTGGATCGGTCATCAGCCAGAGCAATGACAATGTCGCCCCGCTCACCGTCAGCGGCACACGTTACATTGATTTCCTGGTGCCCGGCCTTATCGCCATGGGGGTGATGATGTCGACCATGTGGGGACTGAGTTATACGATCATTGAAAAACGGTCCAAGAAATTACTGCGGCGCATGGTCGCCACGCCCATGAAAAAATCCCATTTTCTTATTTCGATGGTCACCGTGAGGGGAGGCATGAATTTCATTGAGTCGGCCATGCTCTTTCTTTTTGCCGCCATTGTTTTCGGCATCACCATTCAGGGCAGCGTCGCCGCCCTGCTGGTTGTTTTCCTTGCCGGAAACATTGCTTTTGCAGGGATTGCCATTTTTATTTCATCCCGCACGGCCAACACCGAGATAGGCAACGGCTATATCAATGTGGTGGTCATCCCGATGATGGTTCTCTCCGGTATCTTTTTCAGCTATCATAACTTCCCCGATTGGGCCATTCCGGTAATAAAAAAACTGCCTCTCACCATCCTCGCCGATGGATTGAGAGGCATTTTCATCGAAGGTGCAGGCTTTGCAGGCATAGCGTTGCCTTCCCTCATTCTTTTCGCCATAGGTGTGGTGTTCTTTTTTGCCGGACTCCGGATCTTCAGATGGCATTGAGCACATCACTTTCTTCCCGGCAGGCCGGCATCGTCATGCTTTTTCCGGAAGCGGGAATTGAGCTTTTACCACACCCACCAGGGAGTCAGCGTGCTGCCGCCATAAACTATCAGATCGAACACAACATGTCCGGTGGCGGGGAAGATGACATTGCGCGAATATTCCTTGATGACGCCGAAGATCAATCCGCTGAGGAACGTCCAGATAAGCAAAAAAACAAAGTCGGTCTTAAAGACGCTTTGCAGTGCCGCAAACAAGGTCACTTTATATGCCGTGTGAGCCGCTGTGGCCAGCACCACCGATGCGGTTACGTTTATCTTCCTGAGCTGTGCCTGAAGGAAACCGCGGAATAACAGTTCTTCAACCGCCCCGATGGCGGCGGCCGTCACGGCAAATGATGTCAGCTTCGACGGGAATACCGGCAGGTGGATGTATTCGCGATAGAGCATGCCAAGAAGCAGCCCTGTCAGGAAAACCACGGGCAGATACATTTCCGTTCTACGGGTGATGGCCCGAATATCGAAGACATTGAGAAAATCCCTGAGAGAGCGGATATAGATACCCACTACCAATGCCGGAACAATCAGAAAGGATAACCCCCATGGAAAAGAAAAATGTGAATGGAGCGGGAACCAGATGAATGACAACAGACCGCCCAGAAATAAAACGGATTCAACGGCCACCGATAACTTTGATCTGCCAGGTTTTGTCAGGATGTCACGAATTATGATCATCTTCTTCTGATGAGAATAAAGATCACTCCCACAAGCACCAGCAACGGGATAAAAAGCAACAACCGCCCCGATCCGAGGCACAGCCCGCCCACGCTGTTGGGAATGACCGTTGTGAAAGGCATGGTGGCATGCAGCCGGGCAAGACGCGTCGAATCGCTCTCAAGGTATTTATCAGGCAAAGACAGGTAATTCAGGTTCTTCATCACAGGCAAGGCGGTCGTATCCGGCTCCATACCCGAAATGATCAGACCCCTGAGGTGCTTTAAGGTCTTTAAGGGCTGAAGGTCATGGATGTTAATGCAGCCGGTCAGCTCGATGACCCTGATATCCTTATGCACGGGGAAGAAGGCTTTAAAAGCATCCTGCCTCGTTTTAACAGGAAATGAAAACCATAATAGCGAAGGTATGCGGTTGACCACCGTGATATCGGTCAGGCTGTCACACATGGCAAAACTCAGAAACCTCAGGGTATTAATATCACGTAAGAGGCTGATATCGGTCAACGAGTCGCATCCGAAGCAATAGAGCTCTTTGAGAAAAGAAGAATGCCGCAGAAAATCGAGATTCTTAATCCCTGCTTTTATTAAGGTAAGTGACTCCAAATGATCATTCAGTTCGAGGGTCTCGCCATCGGCAGGTTGTCGCATGTCATAGATCATCAGGGTCCTGAGATCGGGAAGAACGGACAATCTGTTCAGCTCATCCAGTGTGTTGATGTTCATGCATATCAGATCCAGATGCTTAGATTGTAAGATCTTATCCAGGAGTTTGTTGTCCAGGGTAAAACCGGGTGCGAAGAGCCATTCAGGATCAAAAATGTCAAATAACTTATCCGCATTCAGGCTGTTGCCGTCGAGAATGATTCCCAGACGGGGTTTGGTGACCGCTATTTCGCTGAGGTAGTTGACGTAATCATCCGGTATATCGCCGCTGATATAAAGCGACCGCAGGTCTTTTATCTCCCGGGCATCAAGATGCTCCAGCCACTCTCGCAAACGTTCCGATTCGTCTATATTAATGGCGATCAGATGACCGTTTAAAAAATATTTGAATCCCTCCATGTTGAATTTCAGGTCACGGCCATCGGTCATTAAATATCTGTACGTGAAATCATCACCCTTCATCATGTAAATGAGATCTTTATCGAACACGGGCAATGCCGACAAGCTGTCGGCTGTATTCCCGGCCCACCAGGTGACATTGGATTTTGAATAGTTGGCATACGATTCCGCTCCTTTCAACCTGACGATCTGATAATTGGTTTTCTTATAAGTGGTGAGATAGAGTATCGCGACAAGTACAATCATCAGGATGATGATCACCCAGAAGGTTTTGTTTTTTTTACGGTCCATGGATATTGGAGATTGTTTCACTGTTTAAAATTATAAATAATCGGGATAAAAAACAAAACATCCTCATCCATTGTTACAAAATAACCGGTATTACTGACATAAGGCATGGAATAACATCTTTTTTGCGAAACAAACTGCAAAGGGTATTGTTTGCAATTTCCTGTCGGCCGGCTTAAATTTACAACGTCATTCGTTGAAAATGATTAATTATAAACTGCCCGATTTGAAAAAGTTTGAAGCGGAAGTACGTCTGGCGAGGGAAATGAAGCTGCTCGATGCCACTATGACCGGCCGGCGGCTTCAACCATTCAGAGCCGCTATGTTGTTACTTACCGTTACAATCATTTTTTATGAAAACACCTGATCCTGTTGAATTAGACATCGATCTTGCAACTTTTAATGAACATGTGGCAGCCCACATCCCGGGATTGATCGATTCCGACACCCTCACACGTAAAAAGGCCAGGGAGACCCTGATGGTGATGGGAAAGGATGTCTTGCCGCAGATCTACAGGCTTTTAGCGTCAAAGAACAGGGTACTGCGTTGGGAAGCCGCCAAGATCATCGAGCTGACAGGCAGCAGACGGTCCATGCCTGTCTTGCTTGAATTGCTTGAAGACAATGAAAGTGACATCCGGTGGATCGCTGCCGAAGGGCTGATAAAAATTGGCCGGCGGAGCATTGTCCCTTTATTGCATATTGTCATCAATAAAAACCAGTCCGTTTACCTCCGGGTGGGTGCTCATCATGTTTTGAATCATCTGCTGAATGCAAAAGAAAAGAAGGAACTGGGCACTTTAATGCATTCTCTGAGTAATCGGCTTGAATCGGGGGAAATGATTTCTGTCGAGGTCTCGAAAGCTTTAGGAAGAAGCTTTAAATGATGTTTTCATTTCCTGCGCAGGCGCAAGGCGTTTGATATCACCGATACGGAGCTGAAGCTCATGGCGGTGGCAGCTATCATGGGACTGAGCAGCAGGCCGAACAAGGGGAAGAGGACACCGGCGGCAATAGGGATGCCGATGGTGTTGTATATGAAGGCGAAGAACAGGTTCTGACGGATATTATGCATGACGGCACCGCTCAGCTCGCGGGCTCTGACGATGCCGTTCAGGTCACCCTTGACGAGGGTGATGGAAGCGCTCTGCTTGGCTATATCAGTGCCGGCGCCCATAGCTATTCCGACATTGGCAAGAGCCAGGGCAGGAGCGTCGTTGATACCGTCGCCGGCCATGGCCACTATCTTCCCTTTATCCTGCCACGCTTTTACCGCATTATACTTATCCTCGGGAAGACATCCTGCCCTGTATCCGTCGAGTTTTAACTCACGGGCGACAGCCTCCGCAGTAAGTTCATTATCACCGGTAAGCATATGAACCTCTATCTCCATTTTCTGCAATGACCTGACAGCGTTATAAGAGGTTTCCTTGATCGTGTCGGCAACACTAACGACGCCCGCAACGCTGCCGTCCACGATGAGGTACATCACCGTTTCGCCTGCCTTCTGCATCTCGTCAATCATTTTTACCTTGTCGGCAGGGATGATGGCCGCATGTTCCTCCATCATACGGTGATTGCCCAGGCTCACTTTCTTACCCTGATAAACGGCACTGACACCTTTACCTGTGATCGATTCGAACTGCACTACTTTTTCAGGATATATTTTTTTCCTGTGGGCGCCCCTCACGACAGCCGTTGCAATGGGATGCTCGCTGTTGGCTTCCAGCGAGGAAGCGATTCGTAATACATCATCGTCACTCATCCCGTTAAAAGACCGGTAAGTCTTGAGTGACGGCTTACCTTCGGTGAGGGTGCCTGTCTTATCGATGATCAGGGTGTTTATTTTCGTCATCTGCTCGATCACCTTGGCGTCTTTCACCAGCACGCCCGATTGTGCGGCACGGCCCGTACCGACCATCACCGACATGGGTGTGGCCAGGCCCAGAGCACAGGGACAGGCGATGATAAGCACCGAGACGGCGTTGACGAAGGCATACACATAAGCCGGCGCCGGACCCCATAAAGCCCAGATGATAAAGGTGACAACAGCCACTCCCACCACGATGGGGACAAAATATCCCGATACCTTGTCGGCCAGATTCTGTATGGGCGCACGTGAGTGGCTCGCCTCGTTCACCATATCGACGATCTGCGATAACAAAGTGTCTTTGCCCACCTTCTCAGCTTTCATGATGAACACAGTATTGCCGTTAATAGTGCCACCTGTCACCCTGTCGCCTGTAACCTTGTCAACAGGGATGGGCTCTCCCGTGATCATACTTTCGTCGACCACGGCATGGCCTTCACTTATGATACCATCGACAGGTATTTTACCTCCTGGTTTTACTTTCAGCATGTTGCCGGCCTCCACTTCGTCAAGTGGCACTTCTGTCTCCTTACCATCCTTGACGAGGATGGCCACCGGAGGGACAAGATCGAGGAGCGCCCTGATGGCTGAGTTGGTCCGGGAGTGCGCCCTCAATTCCAGAACCTGCCCCAGCAATACCAGGGTGAGGATGACGGTGGACGCTTCAAAATACAACCCCACATTGCCGTTGGTATCTTTGAACTGGGGCGGGAAAATACCCGGAAAAACCAGGGCTATGACACTGAAGAGAAATGAAACAGCCACGCCCAGCGATATCAGTGTCCACATATTGGGCGACCGTCTGATGACGGAGCTCCAGCCGCGTTTGAAGAACTCGCCGCCGGCATAAATAATGACAGGCAGGGCCAGCACCCCCTCAATCCAGTGCCAGGCTCTTACAGGCATGACGCTCTCCAAATGGATGGTTTTGATCATCCCTGCCATGGCGATGAGAAACACAGGGAGAGTAAAGGCCACCGCTACCACGAAGCGCTGCAGCATTTTCCTGTAGGCTCTGTTCTCTTCCTCTGCCGGCGTACCCGTTTCAGCTATCAGATCCATGCCGCATTTGGGGCATGTGCCGGGTCTGTCGCTCTTGACCTCGGGGTGCATGGGGCATGAGTATACCCTCTTGCTCTCTTTTTTATGCCTACCGGCACTGTCATGGTGAGATGGCGACGGTGCAGCCATGTGCCCGTGAGGCACCGCCGCCATGCCGTGCCCCGGATGATCACCGTGCTCGCCCTCTTCTCCGCCTTCTTCGAGAGGTATGAGTTTCATGTGACACACAGGACAGAACCCGGGAGCATCGTAAAGCTTGTCGCCTTCGCATCTCATGGGACAGTAATATTTCACTGCCCCGTTTTTAACTGGACCAACTGTCATGAGGTCAAATCCTTTTTCTTATCGAGATATTCTTCCTTATTAATTTCACCCCTGGCATAGCGCTCTTTCAATATGTCAAGCGGTGACTTGCCTTTTTCTATCTTTGTTTTGTTTTGATTGGCAAGGGTGACGATAAGCCATATGACCAGGCCTATAACGATCAGGCCGAATATCCAACCGAATCCCATGAACCAGCCTAAACCCATGCCATAACCATGATGCAATCCGTACATATACATAATAACCTCCTGTAAAATTAATAATTCATCATATAGCCACTCATGATATCGCTGGGAAAATTTTCAGTGACGATATCATTCAATTGTTGTTTTTGAGTGGTATTGAGCACTCCTTCCATGTTCAGCGCCGTTTGATACGCGCCCATGGCGATCCTGGTGCTCATCTCATTGCACTTCGTCAACTGGTCAGCAATAGCATCAGGCGAGGCGCCGCTTTTAACCAACTGTTTAAGGTTAATCTGACCCTTTATCAGGGACGCATCCAGATCAATTTTTTGTTTGAGGAAATTCATCTGCATGTCGATTATTTTTCCTGTCTGTTCCTGCGACAGCGCCAGTTGATCCTGAAGTGCCGGCAATCTGTTGACAATCCACATATATGGCTCCAGTAAGTCCAGAGAGCTTGACAAGCGGTGGCGGCTGATATAACGCATTCCCGGCATCCAGTTCTGCATACTATTACCCATATACCCGTTGCCCATGTTATTGTAACCTTGTTGGTTGTGCCACATCCAGTTGTTACCCATGTAACCCGGATGCATACCCCACCCACTGTAAGTAGAGTCCTGTCCATAAGTACCCATCATCTGGGCACTGGCAGCAGACCATAATCCCATAAGGGCTATTACCAACGAAAATAGAAATATACGTTTCATACTCACTTCCTCCGGTTATTGTTAAACGATTTATTATACGGCAGGACATCCTCATTTTATCCTGCCTGCCGCTCTCTTATTTATGTTTACAGTATCGTATCATATGAACCTGATACCCTCATCGTCCGTCATTATTTTAAATACATCCTCCACGGGTGAAACAACGATCATCCCGTCGCCGGGATACCCTGTCCTGCCTGAATTTCTTATAATGCTGACTACATTGGATACATCTTCTTTTGGTATCAATATTTCGAGTTTTGTGACCGGATAAGATTCAGCAAAGGGGTACTTATCGCTGATGATCTCTTGCTCCTGGTCGGTATACTGACCGGTTCCCTCACAATCGACAATAGTCATGCTTTTATATCCTCCGGCTTTGAGGGCATTGTAAACGTCCTCCATCTTTCTGCTCTTGATATAGGCCTTTATCAGTTTCATCTTGAATAAGTACCCTTTGCAACGATGTTCTATTCATATAATGTGCTAAAAATGATATTATTAACTCATTACATATAATTGCAGACTATTAGTATCCTAACAAAGAAAATTGAGAAATGTTTGTCTGTCCCTGCCATCAATATTCATCCGGTGATGAGCTAAGCATAAGTCAATTGTGTTTTTGTGACTTTGGGACTTCAGATGCCTGTTTTCCGTTCATTTTCATTCCGGGCATGTTCATTCCGGGCATTGTATTGGTCACACCACCTTCAGGGTTCATCATACTGGGTTTACCTGCCAGCTGTGCTGATGCATCAACACTGAAAGTTCCCTGGGTAACTATTTCTTCTCCTTCGTTCAAACCATTGAGCACAACATAGCTGTTTCCCAATGATGGACCCAATTCAATTTCTCTCATTTTGAAAACGGGTTCATTGATATCCGGCTGTTTAACGTAAACAATAGAACGTGTTCCAGTCCAAAGAACTGCGGAACGTGGAATAATCAGTTTGTTTTTGTATTGATTCAAATTAGCTTTAACTATACCAGTAGCAAACATTTCAGGTTTTAGCAAACCCGGTTCATTATTTATCTCTACCCTGATTTTTGCTACCCTGGTTGCCTGATCAATAACCGGATCAATGAATGATATTTTTCCTGTGAATGTATTACCCGGTAAGGCCTGAGTAGTAAATGAAATCGTATTACCAATATTCAGGAAAGGAAGATCGCTTTCGTAGGCATCGAATAACACCCATACGTGCGATAAGTCAGCAACATTGTACAAAACTGTGCCTTGTTGGATATAATCACCGGTATTTACTAATCTTAAAGTAACAATGCCATTTGTGTTTGATACTATCTCAAAATCATTTTGCACATTACCGGAACTTTCAATAGCATTAATTTGCTTTTCTGTAAGTTTCCATAAAAACAATTTTTCTCTTGTAGCTTCATATATTTCAGGTTGAGATTGTTTTGTTTTAGCTGCTTCGATCAATTCCTGTTGTGCTGTAATAAGTTCCGGTGAATAGATTAATGCAAGAGGCTGGCCTTTTTTTACCGTATCACCTGTAAAATTAACGTAAAGTTTATCTATCCGGCCTGAAAACTGAGCTACCTGGCTTTGAATGGAGCGTTCATCTGCCTGCACTTTTCCATAAAGACGAACCTCCTTTACCGGTTTTTGACTCGTAACTACAGAGGTTTGTACATTAGCCAACTCTGCCGCTTCTTTAGTAAGCTGTATAGCGTTTGGATCAACAGATGCCGTATCTGCCTGGCCAACCGGAATTAAGTCCATACCGCAAATAGGACATTTGCCAGGATGATCCATACGGATTTGGGGATGCATAGCGCATGTCCAAATAGTTTTTTTGGTTTCCAGAACTGAGGCTTGCTGATTCTCCGTTGAATTTTTGGGAGAATGAAAAAACAGCCATCCAAGGAATAATCCTCCTATTGCAAAAAGCCCATAACGGATATATTTATTTGAAATTAAATTCTTCATAATACTTTGATATTTTAATATTGTGAAACAGCCATTAGTTTATTCAACCAGGCAATTGCCGTGTTGTAATCTGCAACAGCTTCTATCTGTTTTAATTCGTAATCGAGTGTTTGCTGCCGTACCCGTAAAATATCTGTCAGGTTGCTGCCTGAAGCTGAAAAGCTTTTTATCATTATATCAAGCGTTTTATTTGACAGATCATACTGGTTTAAATAAAGCTTCATCCTGCGATCTGCGTCCTGGTACAATTGAGAAGCCTGGTAATATTCTGTTTGCAAAGAATTGGAAGTTGCATTATAGTTGAATTGGGTTGCAGTCTTTGAAAGATCGGCCGCAGACCTCATTGCTTTGTATTTTTTCCGGTAAATGGGAATAGTTACTGATACCATAGGCATAACCATATCCTTTCCGTTCATTGGATCTGTTACCATCGAACTTTTATTTATTACAGAGTAGTCTACACCAATGCCTAACATCGGATAACCCATGCGGGTGACCATTTTTTTTCGTGCATCAAGAGATTGCTTTTCATAATCAATCATTCCCAACATCGGATTATATTTAAGTATGCTATCCGAAACTGAAAGCAAAGAAACATTCAGGGTATCAATCATTAACGTATCAGGAACAGCTACAGGCGATTGTACAGGCCGGTTTAGAAAGCTATTAAACTTTGCAGCAACTGTACTTTGCTGGTTTTTAAGCAAAGCAATATTATTTTCAAGATCGCCAATTTCGATCTGAATACGGTATAAATCAGCCAGCCCTGTGCTTCCTGAATTTGCTTCCATTGAATTTTCCCGGGAAGAAGAACCCATACCTGACGAAGGTACAGAGGACTGTCCGCCTCCCATACTTTGTATTCCTAAAGGGCCAGAGTTTAAACCTTGTGATTGTGCTGTATTGCCTGAATTCATTGATGAAGGCGGAGTTCCGCTTCCACCTGAACCAGAAGACCGAAACCGGACCAATGCTAACCGTTCAATAGTTTTCAGGATTTGAATATTCTTTTCCGATATGCGAATATCCTGGTTTATTTTGTACAGATCGTACCAAGTGTTTTGTACATCATAAAAAACCTGAAATTTGGCATCCCGGAAAGTTTCGTACTTTGCTTTTGCCATCAGGCTCATTTCATCTTTAGCTGCTTTTAAAGTTCCAAACCAGGGAAACATCTGCATCAGTTTAATATCTGCAACCTCGTTTCCCATAACCAATTCCATGGAACTTGTGAACACACCAATTGTTAATTGCGGATCAGGTAAACTGCCTGCCTGGGGAACTCTTTGCAAGGCAGCCTGGTATTCGGAAAAGCGTTGAAGTACAGTAGGATTGTTTTTAGCAGCAATAGATAAATAGGTATATAGAGAATCCGTTTGGCAAAATATATTATTGGTAAATAACACTGGAAAAATGAATGCCAACAAAACTTTTTTAATTATTTTCTTTTTTTGTCTACCACACAAAAAAAGAAACAAAAAAAAGTCACCACAGATGCCAACCTTCAGGAATCTGGCTACACTTGCTAAACACAACCAAAGCCAGCTTCCTGAGGGTTCGTTCCGCCATCGGCGGGAGACATCCATCCGCATAAGCTTTGAAAAGCCTACTTCTATTTTATACTTCATAATTACAATTTTGATTTTTTCACATCATTTTCCCTCCAAATTGCCTGCAATAGCGGCACAACAAAGATTGTCATAACTTGTATGAGCATTCCGCCAAACGTTGGAATAGCCATGGGAATCATTATATCTGATCCTTTTCCTGTTGATGTTAATACAGGCAGAAGGGCAATAACTGCAACTGCGGTAGTCATCATTGCCGGACGCACACGTTTTTTCCCAGCTGTTACAACGGCTTCCCTTACATCGTGGACATTTGACGGATGCCGTTCTTCAAAAACCTGGTGAATATAGGTCCCCATAATTACACCATCGTTAGTGGCTATGCCAAATAAAGCTATAAATCCTACCCACACTGCCACACTTAAATTTATTGTATGCATCTGGAACAGGTCACGCATATTTATTCCTGCAACAGAAAAGTTCAGGAACCAACTCTGACCATAAAGCCAAATCATTATAAACCCGCCGGCAAATGCAACAAATACTCCCGAAAAGTGAATAAATGATGCGGTTACTGTCCTGAACTGAAAGAAAAGCAGTAGAAATATCATCATCAGGCTGATTGGGATAACTATCTCCAATCGTTTTGTAGCCCTGACCTGTTGCTCGTAATTTCCTGCAAATTTAAAAGACACACCTACCGGAAGCATTAATTTACCGGTTTGTATGTCCTGTTTAATAATTTTGTCAGCTTCTTCCACTACATTTACTTCGGCTTTATTTTCCTGCTTATCAAAGATCACATAACCTGTAAGAAAGGTATTTTCACTCCGGATCATTTGGGCTCCCTTTGTATAGTGGATGTTTGCTATTTCTGATAAAGGTATTTGTGTCCCATTCATGGCAGGTATAAGGATACGTTTTAAGGCTTCCGGGCTATCACGTAATTCGCGGGCATAACGAACCCTTATAGGAAAGCGTTCACGTCCTTCAACAGAAGTGCTTAAAGTCATACCCCCCACGGCGACCTGTAGTACATCCTGAACATTGCTGATTGTCATGCCGTAACGCGCCATTGCATCACGATTAAGTTTTATTTCAATATAAGGGGCGCCAACAGCACGATCATAAAATACTGACGAAGCTTTTACAGAAGGAACTTCTTTCAATGCTTTTTCAAACTCCAAACCAGCCTGTTCTATGGAATTTAAATCGGGGCCATAAACTTTTAATCCTATTGGTGCACGCATCCCGGTAGAAAGCATTGTAAGACGGGCTTCAATTGGCTGTAACTTAGGCGCGGAGGTCAATCCCGGAATATCAGTAACTTTTACAATTTCATTCCAGATATCATTTGGATTCTTAATCTGAGGCCTCCACTGCCTGAAATATTCTCCATATTTTGCAGGAATGAGACTATCAACAGGGATAACACGGAAACCGTCTTTGACCGGATCATATATTTTATTTCCTTTCAAAAGGTACCGTTCTTTTTTATCTACTTTAAAGCGCATTCGATGTCCATTTTCATCAAGAATAAACTCAGGCCTGTAGTTGATTGTGTTTTCAAACATCTGTACCGGTGCAGGATCCAAAGCTGAATTGACCCTTCCCCATTTGCCTGCTGCAACTTCCACCTCAGGAATTCTTGAAAGGCGCTTATCAAGAATTTCAACATATTGAATATTCTTTTCAACACTGGAATTGGGCATACTTGTGGGCATTAGCAGGAAAGAGCCTTCATTAAGTGCCGGCATAAATTCTTTCCCGGTTCCGGGAAATGCTTTTACTGCATCCTGCCAGAAATCTGTTTGCCTGAAATTCTTCCATCCCAGTTTTTCCATTCCTGCAGGTACAAATCCAAATATTTTATTAGAACCTTGCCATGCCAATATTCCAAGAAAAAGAGTAAATGCAGGTATCAACAGAAACTTCCACTTGTTAGCCAATGCCCAGCGAATTATTCGCTCATAATAATGCACCATTAGCATTAGTGCAGTTAAAATAGCAGCCACTATGCCTGTAACAAAAAGAAAATTAACCGGCAAGCTATTGAATGCGCCCAGGGGCAGCCATTCCTCAGATAGATAATATATCGCTACAAGCAAAGTAATTCCGATATTAATGTAATTTGGATATTCTTTATGTTTGTCGTCCCAATGGTAATCCAACAAATTATTAATACCTATTGCAATAAGCGCCAAAGCCGGCCATGTTCCCCATACTATTATAAAAAATAAACCTGCTATTATTAAGCTGCCATTCCAAATTCTTTTGATTTTTTCTTTATCGAAACGAATGGAGAAAATGATATGGGCCAGGGTTGGCAGAACAATAATGCCTAATAAGAATGAAGAAACCAAAGCAAATGTTTTAGTAAATGCCAGCGGGCGGAAAAGTTTTCCTTCGGCAGCCTGCATTGCAAATACTGGAATAAAACTGACTATTGTTGTAGCTAAAGCTGTTGTAACTGCAGGAGACACTTCGAATGTAGCTTTTTGAATTAACTGAAGTAAAGGCTTGCCCCTGGCTTCATTATTTTTGGGCAACTCCAGGTGCCTTATTATATTTTCAACATAAATAATCCCAATGTCGACCATGACCCCGATAGCAATGGCAATACCTGATAATGCAACTATATTTGCCTCCACATTAAAATATTTCATTGCGATGAACGTCATCAATACAGCTATTGGCAACATGCCGGAAATAATTAACGAAGCCCTCAGATTTATGACCAATACTATGATAACGATAATACTGATCAGGATTTCATGAGAAAGAGCAGATTCGAGAGTGCCTATGGTCTCCCTGATCAAGCCTGTACGGTCATAAAATGGAACAATAGTTACTTTTGAAATGCTGCCATCAGGCAAGGTCTTTTGGGGAAGACCTGCATCAATTTCTTTTATTTTATCCTTAACGTTATTAATAACCTCCATCGGATTTGAGCCGTACCTTGCAACAACTACAGCTCCTACGGCTTCCGAACCTTCTTTATCAAGTCCTCCGCGCCTTGTAGCCGGGCCATAAGAGACATGGGCAACATCTTTTACGCGAACAGGTACATTGTTACGTTCAGCAATAACTGAATTCTCCAGATCGCCAAGATTTTTAACATACCCCAATCCCCGGATTATATACTCAACATTGTTCAGTTCCATTGTTTCTGCTCCAATATCGAGGTTGCTCTGGCGAACAGCATTCATTACGTCCATTACAGATACATTGTAAGCTTTCAAGGCATCAGGGTTTAAGTCAACCTGGTATTCCTTTACATAACCTCCAACGGAAGCTACTTCCGAAACCCCTTCCGCAGTGGATAACCCATACTTCACGTAAAAATCCTGGATAGTCCTTAACTCCTGAGGATCCCAACCTCCATTGGGCTGACCTGTTTTAGGATTGCGTCCCTCAAGGGTATACCAAAATATCTGACCAAGAGCTGTTGCATCCGGGCCAAGCGCCGGTTGAACCCCGTCAGGAAGTGTACCTGCAGGAAGGGAATTCAGTTTTTCCAGGATTCTGGACCGACTCCAGTAAAAATCAACATTATCATTAAAAATAATGTACACAAATGACATCCCAAACATGGAAGTGCTTCTGATGGTCTTTACTCCCGGAATACCAAGCAATGCTGTTGTCAATGGGTATGTAATTTGGTCCTGGATATCTTTTGGAGAACGACCCATCCACTCTGTGGCTACTATTTGCTGGTTATCTCCAATATCAGGAATAGCGTCAACCGGAACGGGATTCCTGGGGAAAATTCCCGTATTCCAATTAAAGGGGGCAGTAACTATACCTCCGGCTATAAATGCTATTAGAAACATGAATGTAACCAACCTGTTTTCAAGGAAATATTTTACTAATCTGTTTATCATAAATATATGTTACAGGATATTAAGTCTAAAAAGATAAAAAAGTTTAAGTGAGTTTCAATTTATTTGTTTTCACTATTATGTATTTTGTTTAGGGCACCTCTAAAAACAGGTTTTAGCCTGGTTAATAATATGATAAAGGTATAACATTGCTTTTCAAAAAACAAACTTTTATCCCCCCACCATATTTTTTATTTACTTATATATCAATTACTTGCAAAAGACATCATTCACGTTCGGACATACTTATCCCTCGTAACCTGTCTTTTGCAGTTGAATATACCGAAATAAATTGTATGTCAAATTCATTAACCCTATCTGTGACTCCGCTCGTATCCTGCCTATACGACGAATATATGAACCATGCATACTATTTCCCGCAAATCCAAATATATGCTCTATCCGCACTCTCACGGAAGACTTTCTTCCATTGTTTTTTTTGTTCTTCTGTTAACGGTTTATTTCGGTAACCTTTGTCGTGCGTGCAGTTTTTCATTTTGTTTTTTGAAATGGCTGCTTCTACAGTTGGGCCCGTATATGCGCTATCTCCATAAAGTTCCTGATCCGCATCTTTTTCTTCCATAATATCCGTAACAGGCGTGGAATCGCGAACGGATGCATCTGTTACCGTATGCTTTTCTATCAACTTGCTTTTCCTGACCGCTTCCATTATCTGACCCACATTGACGTGGTAGGCCTTCATCGCGTCGGGATTGATGTCTATCTGGTACTCCCTGACAAAACCGCCAATGGATGCCACCTCGGAGATGTCTTTAGCCGATGACAGGGCGTAACGGACATAATAATCCTGTATGGTGCGCAATTCCTGCGGATCCCATCCTCCTGCCGGCCGTCCCTTCTCGTCACGACCCTCAAGGGTGTACCAGTATATCTGACCCAGAGCCGTGGCATCGGGGCCCAACGCCGGCGAAACACCTTCCGGTAATAATTCCGATGGGAGAGAATTCAGCTTCTCCAGGATGCGTGTCCGGCTCCAGTAAAAATCGACTTTGTCGTCGAAGATGATGTAAATGCTTGATAATCCGAAGATAGAACTGCTACGTACCGTCTTGACTCCCGAAATGCCCAGCAGGGCTGTGGTGAGGGGATAGGTGATCTGGTCTTCGAT
>Ga0172366_10000283_pt1 | contig 35073 bp, 32 predicted proteins | sample LakKivSesite69cm_FD_114533 | JGI IMG/M metagenome (GOLD analysis project Ga0172366, IMG submission 114533) | Sediment microbial communities from Lake Kivu, Rwanda - Sediment site 69cm | ecosystem: Environmental > Aquatic > Freshwater > Lake > Sediment | place: Rwanda: Western Province, Lake...
CGTCTGCTCGAAAAGAACGCCGTGCTCGCGGGCGGCGGCACGAACCATCGGATGGGCCTTTACGACATGGTGCTCATCAAGGAGAACCATATCCGCGCCGCAGAGGGGATCACTGCCGCCGTGCGCGCCTGCCGCACCTACCTCGCGGAAAAGGGCCTCAAAGGAGTGCCCATTGAGGTCGAGACGACGTGCATGGCCGAAGTGGAGGAGGTGCTCGCCGTCGGGTGCGACCGGATCATGCTCGATAACATGTCTCTCGAAGAGATGCGCTCCGCCGTCGAGCGAATCCGCCACCATGACCCGCGCCCGGAGATCGAAGCCTCCGGCAACATGGGCCTTGACCGGGTTCATGCCGTCGCCGAGACGGGGGTGGACTTCATCTCGGTGGGGGCGCTCACTCACAGCGCTCCGGCGCTCGACCTGAGCCTGCTCTTCTCCGCACGCACATGAAGCCCGATTCTCTGCTCCTTTCGGCGCCCGACCGCCTGCTGGCTGACGAGGTGGCGGCGCACCTGAAGACCTCGTGGCTCGGCAGGCAATGCTACTGTTTCGAGCGCGTCACCTCGACGATGGAGGCGGCGCGGCGGCTTGCGCTCGGCGGTGCGCCCGATGGGACGGCGGTGACTGCCGAGATGCAGACCGCCGGTCGTGGTCGAATGGCACGAGCATGGCACTCGGCGCCGGGGCTGGGCATCTGGTGCTCGATGCTCCTTCCTGCCGGTCCGGGGGCGGGCAGCGTTGCGCTTCTCGTGGCCGCAGGCATCGTCTCCGCGCTCAGGGCATACGGTGTGCCTTTGTGTGCGGTCAAGTGGCCGAACGATGTCATGGCCGTCGCGTGGGACGGGACGACTCTGCCGGAGTGGAAGGACCGTCCCCCGGCGGAATGGCCCGCGAATGCCGTCGCGTCCGCGAAGAAGATCGCGGGCATCCTCATCGAGACGGTTCGGGAACCGGGAAGCCGGTTGGTTGTCGGAATGGGGATAAACGTCCGCCACGGGGAAACGGAGTTCCCTCCCGACCTCGCGGCGCACGCGACATCCCTCCGGCTCTGCGGAGGGAAAGCCTCAAACCGGGCGTCGCTGCTTGCGGACATCCTGCGGGAAGTGGAGAAGCGGTACGACGTTGCGCGCTACGGCACGGCACACCAGGGAGCGGCAATGGTTGAGGAGTGGTGCGCTCAGTCGCTTGTGCTCGGCAGAGAAGTGACGGTTCTGGAAGCGGGAACCGCATATGCCGGGCGCGCTCTGAGGATTCAGCCGGACGGTGCGCTCCTCGTGGAAACCGAAGGCGGAAGCAGGCCCGTCTATAGCGGCTCCGTGAGCCTTCGTCTTTCCGGAAGCGATGCGCGCACCTCATGATCTCCAGACGCTTTTCCTGCGAGGCTATGCCATAGTTCCTTCACAGAAGCATATTATGTACTGGGAGCCTATTCGGAAAGCCTTGCTTCGCGCATCATCGTGAGCGGGACGAAATCTTCCCCGTTGTGCGGCACAGGGATGCCCTGAAAGGAGCGCAGGTGGAAACGGAACTGGGGAGTGAACAGAACGCATCGCCGACATGGCTCGATCTGAGGACGCTGGAAAAGCCGTCAGGCGACGGGCAGCCGTTCGTAGACCTCGTTCGCGAGCACAACTCGTGGCTGGAAGGGGAATGCCGCGAGGTCGCCAAATGGGTGCGGGAGCAGATAGGAGTGGAGCCGGACGGGGTTCGTCTGTCTCCTGCCTGGTTCGGCGAGGACAAGCAGGTCGGAGTTCTTGTGTTCCGTGCGAGCATCACAAGGAAGCCTGATGCTGCCGCGCCGCCGGTGACGGACTGGTGGGTAATCCGGGAGCAATCCGGGCAGCGCTGGATATACCCGTGCCTCCTGTCAACCGCCGGTGACACGGTGCGCTATCATTATCAGATACGGACCATCCAAATGCAGAAGCAGTAAACCTGCTCCTGGTATTCCTGAGGGCAATGACAAGACTCCGGTTAGGTGTGCGCAATAATGCGGTCGGTCTGCGGCACGCCGGTTGGCTCATCAACCGCGTCCACGAGGTGCATCCCGGCCTCCACATAGAGCTGTGCCCTGTCACGACCACCTATGACCGGCAGCGTCAGGGCGAGCTTCTCATCCCAGGAAGGACGCCGGGGTGCAGCGAGGAGCTGTGGGCGGGCATGCGGGAGGAGAGCTTTGATGCGGCGTGGCTGGACCTACGCGAAAGCATGTGGCCCCTGCCGGATGATCTTCGGCTGAGCGCGTGCCTTCCCCGCCGAAACCCGCGCAAGGCTTTCCTTCACCGGCAGGGAGTTCCCTTCGCCGAGCTTCCGCCCGGCAGCCGACTCGCCACCACGAGCGCGCTCTGCAAGTGGCAGGTCGCCCAAATCAGACCGGACATCGTCTGGGTCACGTTGACCGGCGACCTGCCGACGCGCCTGCACAAACTTCACCTCCAGCAGGCCGACGGCGTGGTCGAGTCGGCAAGCGACCTGCTCATCCTTGGCTTTGACGAGCACGCCATCGAATTCCTCTCCACCGACGTGGCGCTGCCAAGCCCCGGACAAGGCGTCTGGGGAATCTGTTGCCTGAGGGAGCGCACCGACGTGCACAAGATTGCAGAGCCGTTGGAGGATAAGAAAGCGCGGCTCTGTGGGACGACCGAACTCATGTTCGCCGCGGCGCTCGGCCTTCCTGAAACGGCTGCGGTCGGAGCGTGGGCGCGGGCGCAGACGAAGAAGCTCATGCTCGATGCGTGCGCGATCCTCTCCGAGCACGCAAAAACCAAGCGCCTGAGCATTAGCGGCCCCCCTGCGAGAAACCGAGACCTCATCGAGGCATTGGTGGAGATGTTTCGCCAACAGGGGATTCAGCAGATGACGAAATCACGGAAATGAGGGCAGGAGAGCGATGCGAATCCTTGTATTGAGCGGCCCCAACCTCAACCTGCTCGGCACGCGCGAACCCGAAACGTACGGAAGCACGACGCTCTCCCAGATCGAGTCCGAGCTTGCCGTCCTGGGCAAAGAACTCGGCGTCGAAGTGGAGTGTCATCAGAGCAATCACGAAGGGGCGCTCGTTGACCTCATTCAGGGCGCTGCGCGGCGGTGCGACGGCATTGTCATGAATCCGGGCGCGCTTACGCACTACAGCTACGCGCTCAGGGACGCGATCAGCGCGGTGGCGCTGCCGACCGTCGAGGTTCACCTCTCGAATGTCCAACGGCGCGAAGAATTTCGGCATCGCTCGGTGATCGCGCCGGTGTGCGTCGGCCAGATATGCGGCTTCGGCGCGATGAGCTATCGTCTTGGCCTGGAGGCACTCGTCGGGCATCTGCGCGCACGCGCAGCCTGATAGATAACCCATCCCAGTAAGGAAGTCGGCCTTCTGAGCAACAGACTCAGATGGCCTCTACCGATCCTTCTCGGCGCGTTGATGTCGGTTCGTGAACGCCGTGATCGGTGGTAGGAGGACGCTCGCTAGGCCGACTTTGAGCGCATCGCCGACAAGAAAGGGGAGGACGCCGAGCGCGAGGGCGTTTCTAAAGCCGACAGAGAACGCGAGCCACACCGCGCCGACGGCGTGGAGAACCACATTCCCAAGAAGCATCGCCAGCGCAACCGTGTAGAGCTTTGCGTTCCACCCGCGTTCGGCCAGAAACCCGGTCAGGTACGCCGCCCCGACAAACCCTACGAGGTAGCCGCCCGTCGGGCCGAGAAGGTGCATTATCCCCCACGAACCACCAGCGAACACGGGCATTCCAGCGATTCCTTCAGCGAGGTATGCAAGCACCGCCGCCGCGCCCCGCGCGCTTCCGAGCAGCGCTCCGAGGAACAACACCGCAAAGGTCTGTCCCGTCACCGGGACCGGGCTGAGCGGGATCAGCACCGAAACCTGCGCGGAAAGGGCGATGAGGATGCTTCCGCCGAGGATGAGGACTGCATCATACAGGAGCGCGAGGACGTGATGGGCCGGGCGCAGCGTTTGAGCCAACGTCATAGTTCCCTCTTCTTGTGAAAAAATGGCGATGAGTGTCGCCCGCGACATTCGAGAATATACGTGATACCGGCGCGTCGGTCACAGGGACCTAGTCACGTCTGCAACCCGCCGATGAGGTCGGCCAAGCGAGCGATCCCTTGCTCACGGCAGAACTCGGAAAGGCCGTCAATGATCTTCGGCGCTGCCCAGGGGTCAACGAAGTTCGCCGTGCCGACCTCTACCGCCGAAGCGCCCGCGAGCATGAACTCCACCACGTCCGTCGCGGAGGTGATGCCGCCGATGCCGATGAGCGGGATTCTGACTGCCCGGTGCGCCTTCCAGACCATCGCGAGCGCGACGGGCTTGATCGCCGGTCCCGATAACCCCCCGGTGATCCTTCCCAGCACTGGCCTGCGGAGCTTCGCGTCAATCGCCATGCCGACGAGCGTATTGATGAGGGAGAGCGCGTCGGCTCCTCCGGCTTCGGCAGCGCACGCGATGTCGGCGATGCTCGTCACGTTCGGGCTGAGCTTGGCGACGAGCGGGAGCGGGCAGACGCGCCTCACCTCGCGCACGACCTCCTCGGTGAGCGTCGGGGCGGTGCCGAGGTCAAGCCCGCCTGAGACGTTCGGGCACGAGATGTTGAGTTCGAGGGCGGCGACGCCCGGCTCTCCGGCGATGCGTTCGGCAAGCCGGACAAACCCCGCCGTATCTTCCCCCGCCACGTTCACGATGATCGGACACCCGGCGCGGCGGAGCGTCGGCAGGTAGTCGGCGAGGAACGCATCGAGGCCGGGGTTTGCAAGGCCGATGGAATTGAGCATCCCGCCGGTCGTCTCGGCCACTCGCGGCGGAGGGTTGCCCGCTCGCGGCTTCTCGGTGATCGTCTTCGAGACCAGCCCGCCGAGCCGGGAAAGGTCGTAGAGCCGCGCCATCTCCTGCCCGTAGGCAAATGTCCCGGAGGCGACGAGCACCGGGTTGGCAAACGTCAGACCGGCCAGCTTTGTCGTGAGATCAGGCTGCACGTTCGTTTCGCGGTTCAAGTCTATGGGTATGTGCGGCAGGCGAAGGGCCATTTCAATATACGCACGCACGCACGATGGTACCAGGGGCGGGTGCGCCGACGCAGGAGCACGCGGCTTGCGCCCCGGTTTCCCGTGCGGTAGCTTCTCCTCCAGAACCGAGCGCCGACCTCCATGATCCCCATCGGTTTCCCCGGAGTTCCGCCCATGCGAGAGAGGAAGAGCCTGTCTCCGAAAGTGTTCGTACAAACCGCCGTTACGCCGCTCAGAGAACTCGACCGGTGGCGGCAGATCGGCGAAGAAGAGGCGCGTGTGGCCTACGAGATGACGCTCAAGAACGAGCTTTCCGGCGGCACGGAGCAGGTGCGCGCCTTCGAGCAGGAGTTCCGCGAATTTGCGGGCCTGAAGCACGCGATCACGGTCATCAACGGCACGGCGGCGCTCTGGAGCGCGATGTACGGCTGCAAGGTCGGCCCCGGCGACGAGGTGATCTGTCCGGTGTACACATGGCTGTGCAGCGTCACCCCTGCCCCGATGCTCGGCGCTCGCCCGGTCTTCTGCGACGTGGACCCGAAGACGATGCTCATGGACCCGGCTGACGTGCGGCGCAGGATCACCCCGCGCACGAGGGCAATCGTCGCGGTGCATCTCTGGGGCTGGGTCTGCGACATGGACGCGCTCATCGAGATCAGCCGCGAGACCGGCATCCCGATCATCGAGGACTGCTCGCACGCGCACGGGGCGACCTACAAGGGCCGCATGACCGGCAGCATCGGCAGGGTGGGCGCGTGGAGTATGCAAGGCTCGAAAGCGGTGAGCGCGGGCGAGGGCGGAGTCGTCGCCACGGACGACGACGAGGTGTTCGACCGATCCTGCATGATCGGGCAGGTGAACCGCGTGGCGGGGCTGGACCTGGTTTCGCCGAGGTATCAGAGGTACCAACCGCTCGGCCTGGGGATCAAGTTCCGGGCGCATCCGCTCGGCATCGGCATTGCGCGGGTGCAGTTGAGGAAGCTGCCGCAGCTCAACGCCGGTCGCGGGGGCTTCGTGAAGGCGGTCGAGGCCGGTCTTGCGGAGATACCGGGGCTGAAGCCCATCCCAACTGCTCCCGGCTCTGAACGCGGCGGATACTACGGCTTCCCGGTGCTCTTCCAGCCGGAGGAACTGCCCGGCACCACGCGGGATCGCTACCTTCAGGCGCTCCAGGATCACGGCGTTCCGGCAGGCCCAAGCCCGTACGACCTCCTGCATCGCCTGCCCTACTTCGCGGAAGGCATGGACATCTTTGGCGAAGGACGCGGCTCCATGTGCGGCGATTACGCCGGCTACAAAGAAGGCGACTTCCCCGGAGCGGAGGAGATGTTCCGCAATCTCGTCTTCCTCCCGGTGCTCACCGATCCGGTGGAGGGCGCGGCGGATGAGGTCATCCGGCGAATCCGTGCGGCGGCGGAGTCGCTAGGCGCGTAGCACATGCGAGAAACGGGTCTTGTTGTGGGAGATTTCGACGCGTACATTTCTGGTCCCGGCGACGTAGCCAAGGGGCTAAGGCGGAGGTCTGCAAAACCTCTATTCGGCGGTTCGAGTCCGCCCGTCGCCTCCATATCCTGAGGTCTTCCGGGGGATCGGTTGCAGAGATGGCCGGTCCCCTCTCGTGTTTTGTCCGCGTATGCACAGCGAACTCTGTGAGCTCGCCCAACTCTACGAGTTCGCCCGAACGCAGAGCGTTCGTCCGCCCAGTGGGAAGCTGACGAGGAGGGAGCATGGAGCCGACATCGGCGCACGTGGAGGGGCCTCGTGGCGCAAAGCCCGGCGAATTCGGCGAGGTGATGGATTTCCTCAACTTCGTCTTCCGGTCGAGCGTCAGTCGTCGTCCGAGCATGGGCGGCGATTACCCGCACCTCTACCGCGAATCGAACGCCGAGAACCTGCGCATTATCCGGGTCAACGGGCGCATCATCAGCAGCGTGAGCATCTACCCGACGCACGTCCGATGGGACGACGCGGTGCTCAAGGTGGGAGGGATCGGCGGCGTCGCCACCGACCCGGACTTCCGCAGGCACGGGTACGCGGGCCAGGTGCTTGAAGACTGCCTTGAGGTGATGGAGCGCGAAGACTACGATCTTTCCATCCTCTGGACGGGCATCGCCGACTACTACCGGCGCTGGGGATGGGAGCACGCCGGAGAGGTATGGAACTTCTTCATAGACCGGACCACGATCACCTACCTGCCCTTGGCGCCGAGCGGCGAAATCCTCACCGAGAGCGCCGACGCACGGGCCATTGACGGCGTGCGGAAGCTCCACGACGAATCGCGGCGCGGCGTCGTGCGCGACCGTGAGCTGACCGAGATCATGATCAACATCCCCACGCGCCACAAGATCGCCGTGCTCCTTGTCCACGAGAAGCCGGTCGCCTACATCGTCTACAGCTACGGAGAACAGGCGGACGTGAAGGATTACGGCGGCGACCCGGAGGCGGTGCTTGGCCTCATGCGGATCGCGTTCGGACGGGAAGGCGCGCGCCGGATGCAGATTCACACTCCCCCCGGCGACGAGGGCGTCGCACGGCAACTTGTGGAGCGCGGCTTCCAGGTTCGCCCCGAATACACCGGCATGCTCACGCTCGTCAACCCTGTGCGGATCGTGAAGAAATACGGGATTGACGACCTCCTCATCACGCGCACCGATACCGGCTGGGACGCGACGATGGGCGACCAGAAGGCTGTGTATCGCCCGAACGACATGGTGAAGTTCCTCTTTGGCCCGGAGCGTCCGCCCGGCATCCAGCATCCCAAGCTGCCGATCCCCTTCTACTATGGCTGGCTCGATCACATGTGATCGCCCGCGTCGGAATCCGCCGGACATGCCTGATATTCAGGAGAGAGCGATGCACTGGCGTCGCCTTCACGACGAGTCTATCGTGTGGGTCCTCCACGACCACTTCTTCCATCGTCTCGACGCGAATCTGGCGATGCGAGAAGGCGGCGTGACGGCGAAGACGCTCGTCCCCATCGGCGACCTGGCGATCTACAACGACAGCGCGGGCGAGGACGACCTGACGTTCTACCGTCGCACGCTCGCCCAGACGGACGGATGGGCGCGAGAATCCCTTGTCAGGCTTGAGCGCGCACGCCTGCTCCTCGAATCGAGGCCGGACCGGTTCCTCATCGCCGAGCACGCGCACGATGTGGTGCGGGCGAAGCGGGAAGGCAAGGCGGCGATCTTCTTCGGGTGCGAGGGATGTAAGGTATTCGAGGGACGCATTGAGCTGGTGCGCGTCTTCCATCGGCTCGGCGTGCGGCAGATGCAGCTTACCTGGGCGCAGCCGAACCAACTCGTGGACGTTGCGCCTGGCTCCGGCTCGTGGCGGCTCTCCGGCTTCGGCAGGGACGCGGTCGCGCTCATGAACGAGCTTGGCATCGTGATAGACCTCGCGCACGCGCCCTGGAGCTTCTTCGAGGAAGTGATCCAGAGGAGCGCGCATCCGGTCATCATCTCGCACGGTGCGCCGAGCGAGGTGCATCCGGGGTCGGGCGACATGTCCGCCGCGCACCTCGACGCGCTCAGGTCGTGCGGCGGTCTCTTGGGGCTGCACTTCTGCCGCCACTACATCAACGGCCCGTTCGCCACGTTCGAGGATTTCCTCCGCACGCTCGATTACCTCGTGGAAAAAGGCTACAAGGACATCATCGCTCTCGGAGGCGACCTGTTCGAGGACGACGCGTACTTCCGCGCTCGTCACGGGGTTCCGCCGGGGGCAACGTGCGAGACGTGGAGCGTCTTCATCGGAGAGATCCGCGAAATCCGGCTCATCCCCGCGATCACCCGCGCCCTCGTGGAGCGAGGCTATCCTGAGGAGACGATCAGGAAGGTCCTGGGAGAGAACGCGCACCGGGTGTATCGCGCCGTGCTGGGAGGGTGATGCGCACATGATCGTAGATACCCACGTCCACCTCATCCGGCCGTTCGACTCGCGGGGCAACGCGCAGGTCTATAGTCCGGGCAACCCGACGAGCGCGGAGGAGTACGTCGCGCTGATGGACGCATCCGGCATTGACCGGGCGTTCTTCATCAGTTGGTCGCCGGAGGACATCCCCTCCGATCTGCTTGGGAAGGGGATCAACCCCGAACAGGTGCGGGAGACCATGAACCGGGAGTACGCGCTGGAGGCGATGAGGGCCTATCCTGATCGGTTCTACTGGTTCCCCTGTCATCTCGGACCTGGGGTCGGGGATGCTGCGGTCATGGCCCGCGAGAACCTCGCCCTGGGCGCGGCGGGATTAAAACTCGTGTGTTCCTTCTGGGGTGAGCTTCCCGACGACCCCCGGCTCGTGCCCCTCTATGGCCTGGCCGAGGAGTATCGGGCGCAGATCATCATTGACACGTCGTACTGGTATCTCGGCAAGGACGACCCGACCGACCCCGACCGTCTGCCGCCCGGTCATCGGGAAGTGGCCTGGCGCGTCGCGGATTTTCAGGACTACCTGCGGCACGTGGACGCAGTGGTCGCTTCCTACCCTCAGGTGAATTTCCAGCTTGCCCACGCAGGCGCACGCTCGTTCACGCCGGACCATGCGCGAGAGGTGGGCGCGTTCATCCGGGCATATCCGAACGTCTTCGCCGACCTCGGCGCGCTTCGCACCGATGCACCGGCGCTGGAGTGCCTGGTGGAAGCGGCGGGCGCGGACCGGGTGATGTTCGGGACCGACTGGCCTCATTTCGCTCAGGGGGATGCGATGCGGCGGGCAATCGAGCACATCAGACGCCCCGGCAGGTTCGGCGCGAAGATGTGCGAGATGATCCTCGGCGAGAACGCGCTCCGGTTTGTGAAGGGACGTGCGCCGGGCCTCAGAGTGCGTACGGGAAGTCCTTTTCGGGACGATTTCAGGCGGTTCTGAGACGCTTTTCAGCGAGGAATTGCGCATGTCGGGACGCAAGATATTGTTTCGACACGCTTTGTAGCACCTGTCTTGGACGTCAAGTCTGGAGCGGCAGATGCTGAAACATGACTGACTATCCAGATTAAAAAGCACGTGATGCGGTCATGCACGTTTCTCTCCCGGCCTGGCCGACAGGGCTTGACCGGCGCAGCGAATTCTCGTGTAATAGACGCTGCACAATGCGCTCCTTAGGCACTGGGAGGGCACGAACCGCGCCGGGATGTGCGTGGCAAGGTCTCTGCGAAGGAGTGAGTGGATGCTTGTGGAAGGGAAGAACGCTCTCATCGTCGGTCTGGCCGATCATAACAGCATTGCATGGGGGATCACCCGGAGCCTGCTCCGCGAAGGGATAGCGAACCTCGCGTTCAGCTACCAGGCGCGGTTTGAGAAGAACGTCAGGGAACTGACGAAGGACATTCCCAATGCCTTCCTTCTGGAAGCGGACATCACCCTCCCGGAGACGCTCGATTCGGCGTTCGCAAAGCTCGACGAGGCGTGGGGTGGTCTTGACCTCATGGTGCACAGCATCGCCGCCGCGAAACGGGAAGAACTGAGCGGCGAATTCCTGAACACGTCGCGTGAGGGGTTTCTCTTCGCGCAGGAGATCAGCGCGTATTCTCTTGTTGAGCTTTCGCGCCGGGCCGTGCCGCTCATGGAAAAGCGCGGAGGCGGCAGCATTCTCTGCCTCACCTACCTCGGCGGACAGCGTGTCGTGGCGAATTACAACGTCATGGGTGTCGCAAAGGCCTCGCTTGAGATGGCAATGCGCTACCTTGCCAGCGACCTCGGCCCGCGCAATATCCGCGTGAACGCGCTCAGCCCGGCTCCCCTGCGCACCATCTCCGCACGCGGCGTTTCCGGGCTGAGCGACATGTTCAAGACAATGGAAGAGCGCGCCCCGATGCGCCGGAATGTCACGAAAGAAGAAGTGGGCGACGCGGCGCTTTTCTTCTTGAGCGACCTTTCCCGCGCCGTCACGGGGTCGGTGCTCTTCGTGGACAACGGCTTCCACATCCTCGGCATCTAAGAATCTATCTGGCTCTGTTGAAAACCTGCGTTCAGGCAGACAAGAATGTCTGCCCCACCCCTGTCAAAACCGCAATAATATCGGTGGGGCAGGCATTCCTGCCTGCCCACGAGATAGTGCAACAGAACTGAAGAGGCGCATTGCAGAGGTTCTCAACAGAGCCGGATAGACTCTTAGCCTATCTTCGCGCCGACGGACTTCATGAGGGCGACCTGTTCCTCGAATATCTCAAGATCGCGGACCGCCTCGCCGGTCGAATCGAACGGAGCCTTCCCGTCGCGGATGCACTGGAGGAATCCCTTCGCCTGCTCGAAGAACGACCAGCTCGGCACGGAGAAGTTCGGTCGCACGGTCTCGTACATGGAGCCGACGGTGCGCCGGATGAGCACATCGGCGTTCTGCTGATCTCGCAGGGGAGCCGGGATACGAAGCTCGATGTCGGCCTTCTCGAACGCGACGTGATAGACCTCATCCCACGTCTGCGGGAGGCTCGAAAGCCCCATTTCCAGGCTGATCGCCGTGCCCGACGCCGTCGTCGCCAAGAGCACCTTGCCACCGGGGTGCGTGTAGGTGAGGCGGTAGTCCTCGCCGAGGAGGAAGCGGATGAGGTTCACCTGATGGACGTAGAAGTTGATGTTCATGTTGTAGAAGTCCGCTTCCGCCTTGCTCAGGTTCGCGGGGAACGGCTCCGTCGGCGGCAGAGGCACGACAGGCTTTTCTGAGGAAGAGATGGGCGGGGCGGGGTTCCAAGTCCAGTCAGTGCCCGACATGGTGCACCGGAGATAGGTGAGTTTGCCGTATTCGCCGGAAGCCTTCCACTGCCTAATGAGGTCCGCGACGTAGCGCGAGCCTACGTCCCACCGCTTCATGTACCCCACGAGGTAGACGACGCCTTTCCCGTCGGCAATCGCCTTCCACTCGCGGGCGGCGGAGGCGCGGCATCCCATGGGCTTTTCCGTGAGGAGGTGCTTGCCCGCGCTCAGCACATCGGGCACGACGGCGTAGTGGTGGCCGTAGTACATGATCGCCACGACCGCGTCCACGTCGGCCTTGGCGAGGAGCGTCTTGTGGTCGGGGTAGACTTCGCGGATGCCGTAGCGAGCCGCCACCTTCTTCGCAAGCTCTGAGCGAAGGTCCGTGAGAGCGACGAGTTCGCACTCGTTCGCAAGACGCGCATAGTTGCGGATGTGGGCGACCTGCCCCATGTGCCCGCACCCCACAAACCCAAGACGTATCTTCGTGCTCATATCGGTTCCTCCTCCAAAGGGCGGTGAGACGACTTCAGGGGGAAAACGCACCATCCAAAGCGCCTGCGCTGCGCATCAATGAGAGTTGCGGGGTTCCGGCGCCCACGTCTGAATATCGCAGCGGAGCGAAGAGGGGCAAGGTGAGAGATCACTCACATTCGGCGAACCATTTTTGGCGGGAAGGCCGAATCCAGAGGAAGAGGTTCAGTATGCAGGCGAGGTATGTCTCGTCGCTGCGGACGGGGGTATATTAGGGAAGACGTGCCTGATTTTCTGTCTCGGCGGCGTTTCCACGGAGGTGCGAATATGAGACAGGTAGTGCTCACCCCTGGTGAGGACGGCTATTGGGTCGCCGAATGCCCAAGCCTGCCCGGTTGTATTAGTCAGGGCATGACGAAAGAGGAAGCCATCGCCAACGCCAAGGAAGCCATTCGCGGATATGTCGCGGCGCTGGAAGAAGACGGTTTGCCCGTGCCCCCGGAGCGCTTCGACACGTTTGTCATGGCCGTATGAGCACACTTCCGCCGGAAATAACCCGCCAGGACGCAGCACGTTGCGCCCCGGCGAGGACGCAAAGACCTACATCACCACCTTGAACGTGCGAATCTCCCACGGCGCGATGTCGAACGAGACGGTCGGGCCGTCGAACGTCACCGGCAGGTCGTTCTCTTCCATGAGGTCGCATTCCGTCACCGACTTCGGCGCATCCCCGAACATCAGCCTCGCCGGGCCGCGCGTGCCGTGCGCCTCGTAGAGCCGGACGATGAGCGCGTCCGAGTCCTCCGCCTTCTTGATGCAGTCAATGACCACGCTTTCCCGGTCCACGCTCAGGAAGCCAAAGACCGCCGGGAGGCTGCCCGTGTGAACCTCCGCCGTGCGCGCCACGAGCGGCACGTTCAATTCGTACGCGCGTCGCACCGTGTGCGCCTCGCGCCACGAGCCTGCGTGCGGGTAGAGGCTGTAGACAAACTCGTGATGCCCCTCGTCGGCGTGCCGGTCCGGCCTGATCGGCGAGCGCAGGAGGCTGATCCGCATGGTGTTCCCGTGCGTGTCGAAGCCGTACTTGCAGTCGTTGAGGAGGCTCACCCCGTAGCTGCCTTCGGAGAGATCAATCCAGCGATGGCCCGTCACCTCGAATTTGGCGCGGTCGTGCGAGTTTGAGTGATGCGTCGGGCGTTCGATTGCGCCGTACTGAATCTCGTAGGTCGCCGTGCGCGAGAGCACCTCCACCGGGAAGGCCGCCTTGAGCAGACGCCGCTTCTCCCACCACTCCACCGACGTGACGAAGTCAATCCGGGGAATCGTCCGCCAGAGGGAGATGTCCTGCGTGAGCGCAGAGTTCTCCGTCCTCTTCACGACGCGGACGGTGGCGCGCACAGGGCCGGTCTCCGTGACGCTGACGGAGACCACGTCGTTCATCGGCCACCGATTCTCGTCCACGTTGAAGTCGAAATCCCACGCGTCGTGCGCGAACGGGCGGTCGTCGAACAGTTGCAGTTCGTTCGCTTCCGCGCCTTTCGGCAGCACTTCGCGCCGGTTCTTCTTGTCGTAGAGCCGCCTGATCGTGCCGTTCTTGCCCAACTGCACGACGAAGAACTGATTCTCCAGCCGCGTCTCGGAAACCTTGAGCGTGTTCTTGATCGGGTTTGGCTCGTTGACGATTCGGTAGACCGCGTGGCCTAATGATGGCACGTCCGTCGCCTCGAAGAGGAGCGCCTTCGTGCCGTCCGCCCTGTGGACGAACTGGCTCGGCACGGCATGGCCCTGCGGATCGTACACCGTCGTCTCGAGGTTGATCTCTCGAACGTCGAGGCTTGCCACCTCGGAGCGCGCCCAGCCGAGGGTGTTGGCCACGATCATCGGAGTGCCTTTGCCGGTGGTGTCAATCTTCCCCGCGAGCGCACGCAGCGCGGATTCGCGCACGTCGGACAGAGTGCCGAGGATGCGCGCATAGTCCTTGTCGGCGACGGCGTACACCTCGTTCACCGACGAACCGGGCAGGATGTCGTGGAACTGGTTCGTCAGGAAGGGCTTCCAGGCTTCGTAGAGCCTCTCCTGCGGATACGGCACGCCGTCGAGCATCGCAAGGCTGGAGAGGAACTCTGCGTCGCGGAAGAGGAGTTCGCCCTTGCGGTTGTTGCGCTTGGTGCGGGCCTGGGTCGTCTGGCAGGCGCGGTGCAGTTCCAGGTAGAGTTCGTCGTGGTAGACCGGCAGCTTCTCCCAGTCCACCGTCTTCAGCATCCGCTCCACGTATCCGTCGAGCGTGCCCATCTCGGCACGCGGCACGCCGACAATGTCCTTCATCCGCCGGATGTTCTCCAGGTGTTCGGTGGTCGGTCCGCCGCCGCCGTCGCCGTGCCCGAAGGTGAACGAGAGTTCTTCGGCGATCTCCTTCTGCTTGAAGGCGTTCCAGTGGCTGATCGCCGTCGCGGGGTTCGGCGTCCCGTTGTAGGCCCCCGGCGGCATGAGGGAGAAGACCTCCGTGCCGTCCAGCCCGCGCCAGCGAAACATGCTGTAGGGGAACTGGTTGTACTGGCCCCAGTTGATCTTCGTCGTGGCGAAGGCCTTCAACTGCGCCTTCTTGATGATCTGCGGAAGCGTGATCGGAAAGCCGAACGCGTCGGGCAGCCACACGAGCTTTGGGCGAACGCCGAACTCCCTGCGGAAAAAGCGGTTGCCGTAGAGATATTGCCGCACGAGCGCCTCCGTACCGGCCACGTTCGAGTCCTGCTCGACCCATCCGCCGCCGGTCGCCTCCCACCGGCCTTCCTTCACGCGCTGGACGATCTTCTCCCAGATCGTCGGGTAGCTCTCCTTCATGAACTCGTAAAGCTGCGGCTGGCCCTGCGAGTAGATGAATTCGGGGTACTCCTCCATGTACTTGAGCACGCTGGAGAACGTGCGGGAGCACTTCCGCCGCGTCTCGCGCAGGGGCCAGAGCCATGCGGTGTCTATGTGCGAATGGCCGATGAAGGTGATCTTGCCCGCGTCCCACGAGCTTCTGAACTTCCTGAGCTTCGCGCGGAATTTCCTCTGCGCGTCCTTCAGATTGGCGCGGTAAACCGGGAGGTCGTTCACGTTGTTGAGGTCAATCAGCTTCACGCCCCAGTCCACCAGGTCCTGCAATTGCGCACGCGATTGAGAGTTTTCGGGGAGCGCGGCAACCACGTCGTTGGCGACCTTGATGTCCCAGTAGAACGACCACGCCAGCTCATCGCGCACGGCAAGCTCGGCGGAGGAGAACTGATGGAAGGGCGCGTCGTCGTACTGGTTGGGGGTGGCGGAAGCCTCGATGACGATCTCGAACCTCTCGCCGCCCTCGGCCTTCGGGGTGAGGAGGACTTCCATCCGGTTCCTATCCAACCCCTGAGCCGGGACGCCGTTGACGTAGCAGAGCGCCTCCCAGCCCTGGTTCAAGAGCGCGACGACCGGCTGCCCGGCCATCTCTGCGGGGATCGTCACCCCGGCGCGGAACCACTGGGTCACGTCGTAGCCGCCCCAGGTCGAGCCGATGGCGAAGGGCTGCCAGCCGTTCGTCGGGATCGGCGCAGGGCTTTGCCCCGGTCCGGCGACGAAAGTTTCCCATCCGGCGATGGGCGCGCGCTGTCGGTAGAACGTCGCCTGAATCTCGCCCAGGCGGTTGGTGATCTGGCGGACCAGGATATGCCGTTCTGCGGGGAAATGCACCATGAAGTGAGCATCCTTTCAACGACGGTGTGGGAACGAATATGCTGCGAAATAACGTCACATCACGACCTTGAACGTGCGAATCTCCCAGGGCTTGATGACGAACGAGACCGTTGAACCCTCACACGCAACGGGCACGTCGTTCTCCTCCATGAGGTCGCACTCCGTCACCGACTTCGGCGACGCCCCGAACGAGAGCCTCACCGGGCCGCGAGCGCCGTGCGCCTCGTAGAGCCGGACGATGAGCGCGTCGGAGTCCTCCGCCTTCTTCACGGCATCAATGACCACGTTCGGCTGGTCCGCGCTCAGGAAGCCGGAAGCGGCGGGTATACTGCCCGCGTGCGCGTCAACAATGCGGGCGATGAGCGGGACGTTCAGTTCGTATGCCCGGCGCACGGTTTCCGCCTCTCGCCACGAGGCGCGATGCGGGTAGAGGCTGTAGACAGACTCGTGATGCCCCTCATCGGCGTGCGGGTCGGGGACGATGGGCGAGCGGAGGAGGCTGATGCGCATGGTATTCTGGTACACGTCGAAGCCGTACTTGCAGTCGTTCAGGAGGCTCACCCCGTAGTCGCCTTCGGAGAGATCAATCCACTTGTGCCCGGTCACCTCGAACCGCGCGCGCTCTACGGAGTTCGAGCGGTGCGTCGGGCGTTCGATTGCGCCATACTGAATCTCGTACGTGGCCGTGCGCGAGAGCACCTCCACCGGGAAGCAAGCCTTCATGAGACGCCGCTTCTCCCACCATTCGACCGACGTGACGAAGTCAATCCGGGGGATCGTCCGCCAAAGAGAAATATCCTGCGTAATTGTGGACCTCTCCGTCTTCTTCACGACGCGCACCGTCGCCCGCACCGGGCCGGTCTCCGTGACGCTCACCGCGACCACCTCGTCAACGGGCTGGCGGCGCTCGTCAATGTTGTGGTCAATGTCCCACGCGTCGCTGGAGGCGGGCCGGTCATCGAAGAGCACGAGTTCGTTCGCCTCGGCTCCCCTGGGCAGCACTTCGCGTCCGTTCTTCTTGTCGTAGAGCCGCCTGATCGTGCCCTTCTTGCTCAGGCCGACGACGAAGAACTCGTTCTCCAGCCGCGTCTCCGAGGCTTTAAGCCTATTCCTGACCGGCTTTGCTCCATTGACGATCCGATAGACCGCGCAGCCCATCGAGGGGACATCGCTCGCCTCGAAGAGGAGCGCGGGCCTGCCGTCGGGTTTCCTCACCACCTGAGAGGCGGCGGGCCTGCCGTTCGGGTCGAGCACGGCGATGCTCGTCTTCGCCGCGTCAATGTCGAGGCACGCGACATCGCTCCGCGCCCAGCCGAGCGTATTGACCACGAGCACCGGCTCGCCCTCGCCGTGCGTATCCACCTTCGCCGCGAGCGCACGGAGCGCGGCCTCGCGGACCCTGCCGACGCTGCCGAGCACTTTCGCGTAGTCCTTCTCGGCGTCCTCGTAGACGGGGCCGATGGACGAGCCGGGGAGGATGTCGTGGAATTGGTTGAGGAGGACAAGCTTCCAGGCGTCGTAGAGCGCGTCCTGCGGGTACGTTCCGCCGCCGAGCATCGCCAGCGCGGAGAGGAATTCAGCGTCGCGCAGCCCCAGTTCGCTCTTGCGGTTGTTTCGCTTGGTCCGCGCCTGCGTCGTCTGGCAGCCGCGATGCTTCTCGTAGTAAAGCTCGTCGTGGTACACCGGCAGCGATTCCCAGTCCACGCTTTTCGTGATCCGGTCGAAGTGCCCCTGCAACGTGCCGAACTCCGTGCGCGGCACGCCCACCATGTTCTTGAGGCGCAGGCCGTTTTCGAGCATCTGCGGGGTCGGTCCGCCGCCGCCGTCGCCATGTCCGTAGCTGACGGGAATCTCGTCGCTCAGGTGCTTCTCCCGGAAAGCGTCCCAGTAGCCCACCATGCTGCCTGGGGTGACGTCCATGTTGCAGATGCCGGGAAGCTGGTAGGCGAGGACTTCCGTGCCGTCCAGCCCGCGCCAACGGAACATGGTGTAGGGGAACTGGTTGTACTCGTTGGAAAGCAGCTTCGTCGTCGCAAAGGCGTCTATCTGCGCCTTCTTCATGATCTGCGGCATGGCGAACGAGAAGCCGAAGCAGTCGGGCAGCCAGAAGTTCCGCGTGTGGATGCCGAATTCCTTTCGGAAGAAGCGGTTGCCGTAGAGGAATTGCCGCACGTGAGCCTCGCCGCTCGGCACGTTCGTATCCTGCTCGACCCACGCCGCGCCGATTGGCTCCCAACGGCCTTCCCTCACGCGCTCTTTGATCCTCTCGTAGAGCGACGGGTAGTGCTCCTTTGCGTATTCGTAAAGCTGCGCCTGGCTCTGCGAGAAGCAGTATTCCGGATATTCCTCCATGTACTTGAGCACGCTGGAGAAGGTCCGTCCGAGCTTCCGGCGCGTCTCTCGCAATCGCCAGAGCCAGGCGGTGTCAATGTGGGAATGCCCCACGAGCAGCGCCTTCCCCATCCCCTGCGAGTTCCGGAATTTCCTGAGCTTCGCACGGAACCGCTTCTGCGCGTCTTCGAGGTCGGCATGGTAGGCGGGCAGGTCGCTCACGTTGTTGAGGTCAACCCGCTTGATGGACCGGTCCACGAGGTCCTGAAGTTGCATCCTGGCGAGCGCGTGCTCCGGCAGCACAGCGACGGTCTCGTGGGCGACCTTGAGGTCCCAGTAGAACGACCATGCGAGGGTATCGCGGACGGCAAGCTGGGCGAGGGAGAAATTCGAGCGGCCATGGGCGTAGGCTTCGATCATGATCTCCAGCGCCTCGCCGCCTTCGGCCTGGGCGAACAAGACGACTTCCTGCCGGTTGGGGTCCAGCCCCTGAGCCGGGAGGCCGTTGAGGTAGCAGAGCGATTCGCCGCCCGACTGAAGGAGCGCGACGACCGTCTCCCCTGCCATCTCAGAGGGGATCGTCACCTTTGCGCGGAACCACTGGGTCGCGTCAGGCCCGCCCCATGGGTCGCCCGGTGAGTAGGGCTGCCAGCCGTTCGCCGGGGGCGGGGCGACATCCTGCTGCTCTCCGGCGATCACCGTTTCCCACCCCGTGATGGGCGTGCGCTGCCGGTAGATGGTCGCGTGAATCTCCTCAAGGCGGTTGGCGATCTGGTGTACAAGGAGCGCGCGCTCGGCGTCGAAATGGGGCATCGCGGGGGAACCTTTCCTAACGTGCTGTGCACGCGCATGGCGCGCACGTGTACTACGCACGTGAAAGCATGTAGTGCATCTGCGAAGGTGTACTTTCGGCTGGGTGTGCCGTCGGTTGATCCTGCAAGAACCTGCGGGCTGACTCAACAAAGACCAAAAATATACGGCGGAGGCTTCTCGGAAGAAAATGGCCATCCCTACAGGCGGCGGATGACCCTTCGTGCGGCTTTGCGTTTGTCCTTGCGGCGGACGTACATTTTTATAGTTGGCGTGATGCCGTGCTCTGGGGTCCGTACGTGGGTGCGGCGCGGCAACCCTCCTGCGGGGGACATTGGCCAATGCGTCCTGACCACGTCACGATGCGTTTCCTGCCGCTCCTTGCCGGGGCAATCCTGCTCGTCGGGTGCGACAATCGCCCGACCGCGAGCAAACAGCCGCTCCCGTTGTACTGCGAATTCTACGCATTCCATCTGGAGGACGAACGAAGCACGCCGAGCGTGATCATAGATACTGTCTACGTCTATTTCGCCGGGAGCGGATTGACGGGGCAATTGGCGGTGCGGGTGAACGAGGTGTACTTGCCGCAGATTGCATGGGCCTCCGGTGAGGCGCTCTATGCTGCTCACATGATCGTAAGCCCGGGGGGAGTATTCCGGCTCGATGTGGCGAACGACTGGCGCAGCACGAGAAATGAGATCATCGTGCCGGGCGGCCAACCGAGGTTCAGCGCGCCGGTCTCCGACAGCCTCTACGGTCGCTACGACCCGATCATCGTCCGCTGGACCGGCGCGGATACGGGAACCGTTCAGATTGGGTTGGACAGAGGGGCACAGACTGGTTCCCTCGGCGAGTCATTGTGGTTGAAGGACCTGCCCGCTTCGGACGGCTCGGTCTCGATCCCTTCGTCCGTGTGGGACGGGGTCACGGACAGCACCGCCGTCCTGACCCTGTGGTATGCAGGATCGCACACCGGCGAGGGATTTCAAGGGGGGCTGAACATGGCCACCGGCTTCGGAGTGCGGCGGCTCGTACGGGTCAGCGGGCCGGGAACTGCCGCCGCATTTGAGCGTTCGGGCGTACGTGAGGCTTTGGACGGCGGATGAGGAGAGATTCAGATTCCCTCCGGCAGCGAACGACGGACGATTCGGTTCCGTGAGGAGTTACACAGGATGGCGTTTCGCGCAGTGATTCACATGTCGGCGGCTGTGCTTTTTCTCATGTGCAGAGCAGGCTCCGCACAGCCTCCGACTGTGTCGCCGGATTCTCTGGTGGTGTTAGGCAACATTCAACTGGCCAATGGGAAAGTGGATAGCGCCGAGACCCTCTTCCATCAGGCGCAGAGCGAGAATCCGCATCTGGCCACAGCAGCAGTTGGGCTTGGGCGTGTGGCGCTGGAGCGTGGGAACGAAGAGGAGGCGATGCGGCTTTTCGAGCAGGCGGAAGGCTGGGATCGGAACAAGGGGTACAAAGCGTACGGAGAGGGGCTGCGTGCCCTGCGGCAGGGAAACACGAGCGAGGCAAAGGCGAAGTTTCAGCAGGCGCTCCGGAAGAGCCCCCGGTTCGCCGACGCACTCTTGCAGATGGCCAGGATTCAGGCGCAAGGCTTGGTTAGCCGCTTCAACGCTAAACGTACCTACCGCCGCGTGCTGGAGATTGATCCGCGACATCCCAGCGCAAACCTCGAGCTTGGCCACCTCTATGAGGCTTCGGGAGACCTCGACAAGGCGATTGAGTACTACGAGGCCGAGATGCGGGTGAACCCATCAAATACCGAGACGATGATCGGCCTCGGCTACGCGCTGTTCGAGAAGGGACACTACTGGCACGCCCGGCAGAGGCTCTTCGACGCGCTTCAGAATACCAGCGGACGCGAGGCGGAGCTTACGCTCGCACTGGCCTGCACCTACCTCGGCGACCGTCAATTTGCGATGGCGCACGGCGCGTTTGCCCAGGCTTTGCCGCTCCTGCCGGATGAAGAGCGTGCCTACTACGAGGACATCAAGGACGTAGCTACCCCTCAGGAAGAGGCGTATTTCGCGCGCATTTCGGGCGAGCAGCGCATGATCTTCCTCCGGAAATTCTGGCTGCGACGCGATCCGACTCCCATCACCGTCGTCAACGAACGGATGCTCGAACACTTCCGCCGGGTCTGGTATGCCCGCAGGTATTTCTCAAAGGGCCGTCAGCCGTGGGATGATCGCGGGACAGTGTACATCCGCTACGGAGAGCCGGATCACCGCTCAAGCTCGCAGAGGCCGAATTTCTCGGTGAGCGCCGACGTGGACGTGGTGCGCGACCGATACATGCACGCGATCTACGGGATGTCGCCTCCGGAAGTGGTGCAGCAAGAGGGGACGCTGCCAGTCTATCCGCTCATTGACCCGGAGCAGATGTACGAGCAAAGCAGCACCAGCGACCAACAAAGCCAACAAAGCACCACCTCTCAATCTCAGGGAAGCTCCGACGACGAGGGCGACGAATCCAGTCCCTCCAGTTCTTCTAGTACCTACATTACTTCCGGCTCCTCCGGCTCCTCCTCGAATGTCGGCGCCCTGGGCCTGGCGTCCCTCATGCACTGGGAAGAATGGACGTACATCACCGTGAATAATGGCCTGAGAATCACGTTCGTGGACAGGATCGGCAGAGGAGATTACCAGTTTGCCACGCCGCCTCCCACGAGCGACTTGCAGATGGCTTCCGTGCTTCGCCAGTTCGCGCCAGAGGAGGAAGTCCGCGCCGCTCGCATCAGCGTGCCGGATCGCTACGTGTACGACGAGCACCAAGACCCGTACAACTTCTACTACTACCTCGCGCAATTCCGCTCGCGGCAGACTCCCGGAACGGATGTGGACATCTACTACGGTTTGCCCACCGCCGACCTCACATTTCAGGAGCAACCGAACGGCAGCTACAAGGCCACGATTGAGAGCGGGTTCGCCGTATATGACACGCTGTGGAACGTGGAAGGCCGCGTACGCGACCGGGTAGAGCTAGTTTCTCCCGGCAGGCCGAATCAGGAGCGCGGGAGTATCCACGTAGACACCCGTTCGATGACGCTCGAAGGCGGGCAACGAATACTGCTTTCCGTTCAGGCGGAAGACATGACCTCTGGGCGTTTGCAAGCCTACCAGGAAAACGTCACCATCGCCCGCTACGATACGGTCCGCCTGGCGATGAGCGACATCGTGGTCGCGGGGAACATCCGAAAGGCCGATTCCACCGACGCGCGGAAATTCGTGCGAAACGGGCTATGCATCATCCCCATGGCCTCACGCTCGTTCAAACGTGGGCAGGCGCTCTATGTGTACTTCGAGATCTACAATCTGACGCGAGGAAAGGATTTCGGCGAGACCGAATACGAAGTGGAACACGCGGTTCGCGTTGGAAGCGGCGAGAGCGGCAGCATCTTCGGCACGGTGGGGCGAATCCTCGGAGGCACGGGCAGGCGCGTGGGTGTAAGCCGCGTGATCGAGGGCATACGCTCTTCGGAATATCAGAATTTCCAGTTGGACACGAGCACGATGCCCACCGGAGCGTACACGATTATCATCACCGTGCACGATCTGAAGAGCGATCAGAGGGTCACTAAAGAACGCGCCATTCACATCGGCAGCTGAACGCCTTCCCCTCTGCAACCCCTGATACGCTTTCCGGTTAGGAATTGTGCATGTAGGACGTAGGGGCGAGGCATGCCTCGCCCCTGTAGTCCGTGATGAATAGGCTCTCCGTCCGTTCCGGCCTACCTCCGCACCGCGTGAACCAGATACCGCTCCTCGCTGTCTTCAGTATGCTCCACGCGGAAGCCGCAGCGCTCCGCGCGCTCCGCAACCGCCACGACAGGGGGCAGCCGGTCGTGGTGGATCGCTTCGGAACCCTCCCGGTGGATCGCGTTGATCTTCGCCCGCGAACTCAGATGAGCGATCCAGAGCGCACCGCCGGGGCATAGTACCCGATGCCATTCGCGCAAAGCCGCTTCGTGGTCGTCGAGGTGCGGCCACATGTGCAGGGCGATAAGGACGTGCGCCGTCCCGGCAGGCAAGGGAACCGCCCCTGCATCGGCGCATACCCAGTGCACGCGAGGATGCGCACGCCGCGCTCTGCCTTCTCGAAGCATCCCGTGAGAGAGGTCGAGAGCGATCACACGGCCACCTGTACCGCTCTCCTTGGTGGTGACGAGGCACTCCGCCAGTGCGCGGGAGGAGATACCCGTGCCGCACCCCACATCGAGCACCACCGCATCCTTCGGCAGCGCCACCGAGGCGCACCACCGGCGGATGCGCTCCTCGCTCTCCGGCCCGCCGATGGAATCCCACCGGGGGGCAAGCTCATCGAAGAAGGCGCTACACGCACACGGGTGAGCCATGGCGGTGCTCCGGGTTCAGGCGTCCTACGAGCGGCGGAATCACGAGGAACTGGAGGAGGATCCCCGGTATGCCCGCCGCGAGCGTGCCCCACGTGACCATCCACGCGGGCAAACCGAATGCCGCGCTCAGCCCGGCAGCAAGCACGGCAAGGATGAGCCGGTCCACGGCGATGGCCGCCGCAAGGGCAATCCAGACGTTCAGGCCCATCCGCCGGTAGACGAGCGCGACAACCCCCGTCATCGCCGCCAGTTCGCCCATCATGAGGAAGGCGACGGGCGGCGCAAGAGGCGGCATCCCCGTGAGGAGCGCGGAAAGGAGTGGCGTCGCCGCTCCCATGAATATGGCGAGCGACGCGGGCAGGAAAAACGCTCCCGCCACGAGCGGCAGGAACATCGGCAAGAACATCTGCGCGATCTGACCGGCCCCCACCACGTGAAACGCCCACGGAAACCCCAGGCCGAGCGCGCCGACGAGGCCGGCCAGCACCACGTGACGCACCGAATACCTCATTCTTCCGCCCCCAGGCGCGCGCTCAGGCCGACGAGCACGTGAAACCCCGGCATCGGGTAGCCGGTCATGGTCTCGTACTTGGCGTCGAGGATGTTCCGAAAGACGATCTGCGCTTCGATCTTCCGCCAGAGAGGCCGGGCAACCGTCGCGTTGACGAGGGTGTACGAGGGCAACTTCTCCTTGTGGTTGTCGGAACCGTACAGCCCATCAACCCATCGAGCATCGAGCGTCAATCGAACCTTTTCCACCGTTGTCGTGGCGGTTGTGCCAATGGTGTACCTCGCGCTTCCGGCGGTCTGCTCGCCCACGTCTTGCCATGCGGTGAAGAGGCGTCCGTGGAGGCGGGGCAACCACCACCGCGTCTCCAGTTCAACGCCGTGATGCGTGAAGGAGCCGCGGTTCTCGAACGCCGGGGGGAACGGCGGTGGCGGTCTGAACTCGATGAGCTTATCGCCGGTCATGCGGAACGCCGTGACATCAGCGGTCAGCCAGTCGAGCGCACGCCAGGTGATGCCCGCCTCCACGTTGAGCACCTCTTCAGGCTTAAGCGTATCCCGCGAGGCTGGGAAGAGGAACAGGGCGCGCAGATCGGGGCTGCGGAACCCACGAGAGACCGAACCTCGCACCGTGAGCCTCGGCACGAGGTGCAGCGATGCTCCGCCTTCAGGCGCGAAGAACCAGCCGTACGTGCTGTGGTGCTGGGCACGCGCCGATGCGGTGACGTTGAGCCGTGTGCCGAGGGGCACTTGCACGGTCATCGAAGGGGCGTATTCGGTGACGCTGTGTGAGCCGTAGTCAACCGAGGTCGTGTCGTTCACCGCGTCACCGCCATACTGCTTCGCGTCAAAAGCGAACGTCGTCGTCACTCCGTTCTCACACGCATAGCTTGCGTGCGTGATGACGCCCATCGTGTAGTCGTGCGAATGCCACCCATCGTAGAACGTGTGCGTGCCCCAGTTGCGATGGAGCATGACCGTCCCCGACACGTGGCCCCGATGGTACGATGCCGTCCCCAGCGCGCTGCTCCTCGTGACCTCAATCCAGTGGTTCGGTGGCGCGGCGAGCGTATCCGGACCGGGGTCGTGCCCCTTGAAGGGGGTCGTGCTGCCCTCGATGCGGAAGTCCCACGGCCCGCGTGCCATGCCGAGCGCGAGGTCGAGGTGCGTCCGCCTAAAGTCGGACTGCACGCGATGGCCGTCGGTGCGCGTGTGTCCCGCGCTCACGCGATAGTCAAACCCCGCCGGGATTGCGCCTATGACCATCGCGTCGGCATCGTACGTGCTCCACGGACCGGCTTCCGTCCGCAGGAGCGCCGTCGTTCCGGGCGTCCGCTTCCGCCGCGTGATGATGTTGATCACCCCGCCCATGGCGTTCGTGCCGTAGACCGCCGATGCAGGCCCTCGAAGGACTTCCACGCGGTCAACCTCGCTCAGGGCGTACGCGTCGGGGAGCGGATGGCCGAACAGGCCGACGAAGTCGGGGCGACCGTCCACGAGGACAAGAACCTGAGCATTCGGTGCGCCGCCGACGCCGCGAATGCTGATCTGGCCCGCCGCACCAGTGCCTAACCCAAAGCCCACGACGCCGCGCTGGGTGACGAACACGCCGGGCATCGTCGCGGCAACCCCATCCAGCACCCCTGTCGCGCCCGTCGTCTGAAGTTCTTCACGCGCCACCACCGTGATTGACCCCGGCAGGTTGCGCCGCAGCGTTTCCGTCCGTGTGGCAGTCACTACCACAGGATCGAGCACGTACGTCGTATCGCGGATGGATGCTCGGGCGTGCGATGCTTCGAAGAGCGCGGCCATGAGCGCGAGCGAAAGAATGGGTTTCACAGGACCTCCTCCGAAAGACTATATGACGAATGCAGACCTTTTGTGCTACGAATATCAGAATAGTAACACGAATCCCTCGTCAGGCACAACCCTCTCAGGCACTTTTCTCCATGCACCGCGCCAAACAGAAATCGTGTGACGATAAGTATGACTCGTATTGTCAACGTCTTACGAGCAATAGGCGAGAATCCGCCCCGACGATTCCTGGGAGAAATTTTCCGACGTGCGCGTCAACTGGCACGCTTCGTGCGTCAAGATCGGACAGAGCGACGAGTAGGGATCGCTTCTCGTGGATACCCGATGCGGCGAACCGGCGCGGCGAGGTTCTCGTACGACCTCACTCATATACGGGCCTCGTCATACGGTTCTACGCTCAGGTTTCATCGTGCACTGTGAGCATCGCACCGTGCGGCGCAGGCTGTGATTCGCATCGCGCCACCTCACCCCCCCGCAGCGAGCGGGTCAACAGGGTGCGTCACATCGGGGCGAGGCACAGAGAGCACAACGGCAGGTGCGAGGGAGTTCTTCTCAAGGGCCTCCCCCTCCCCCAGCCCTCCTTAGGGGCCCAGGCTCTCGAGCATCGGCCGTTGGTTTCCCCTGAAGCGGCACCGCCCCAGAGGTGCCGCTTCTCTTTTCGCCTTCGATGGTGGTATTTGCACCCCCAAAGGGTGATGGTTTGACACCCCCGTTGCTTTGTGCCTCCGCTCGTGCGAGCGGAGCCGATTCGGAGCGCTTCTCATTGAGGGGAGTTCACCCCCAGCGGAGAGCATTCTGCGGTCGCCCATGCCGGGCTGCCTAATGCCCTTCCCATCGGGCGATCTTGAGCAGATCGAGGAATTCCTGGCGGATTTCCGGCTTGGCGAAGCACCCGCGCAGCGCCGAGGTGACGGTCTTCGTCCCTTCCGATTCGACCCCGCGCATCTCCATGCACAAGTGCCGCGCCTCGATCACCACATAGGTGCCGCGTGGCTCAAGCTTCTTTTCGATGTAGTCGGCGATCTGCTCGGTCATGCGCTCCTGAAGCTGCGGCATACGGCTGTAGAACTTCACGATGCGCGGAATCTTGCTGAGGCCGACGATCTTCGTGGTGGGAATGTACGCCACGTGCGCCACGCCGAAGAACGGCACGAAGTGATGAGCGCACATGGAATAGAAGGGGATATCCTTGATCGTCACCATCGCGCTGTAGCGCTCTTTGTTATCGAACACGGTGATCTTCGGCTCGCGCCCCACCTCAAGCGACGCGAAGAGTTCGAGGTACATCTTCGCAACGCGCGTGGGCGTGTCCTTCAGGTTGCCGTCGGAAAGGTCGAGCCGAAGGAGCTTCATGATCTCGCCGACGTGGTGGGCGATTGCCTCCAATCGCTCGTAGTCAACCGGGGGAATGTAGCCGTCGTCCCGTTCCCGGCCAATGTCGGTCTCAACGCCATCTGCGTGGTGCGGGCGAGCCATCGCATGACCTTCTTTCAGCCTGTATTCCATGAGGTTATGGGCATCGTGCGGTCCGAACGGAGGACGATCCTAGAGCGTGCCTGCTCGCCGGTGCGCCGACGAAGCGGCACGGAGGGTACAATAAGACAAAGACCCCACCGAGCAAAGCACAATGCCACCAGCTTCACTCGGCGGGGTCAGCGTCATGCGGTTCGTGCCGATTCAACCCGCCTTTGTCAGGGCCTTATCCAGCTTCGGCTGGTCCTCATCCGCTCCCTCGTCTTCGTCGAAATATGTCCAGACGGAGAGCATGCCATTGCGAGAACGGCGGATCTCGTAAGGACGTCCGTGTTGCTCCAGTTGTTCGATGGCAAACTGGACGTTCTCCTCACCCCGAATCCACTTGGTGAGTTGATAGTTGCACTTCCGTCTCGGCCTGCGAAATAAGGACCTCATCATCTCATCTACCCCATATCATTGCACGCGCAACGTGCCGGGCCAGGCTGCGCGCTTCCCGTGACCCGATCAGGTGGTGCGGCGAATCATGCCGATCCGCGAGCCTTGATCACCTCGTTCGCCCAGAGGATGCCGACGCTGGTGCGACTCATTCCCGCCGGGCCGAGGACCATAAGGACCGCCTGGCGAACCTCGTCAGGAGTTGCCCCGGCCTCCAGCGCAAGCCTGGCGTGATCCCGCGTGCCACCTTCCGAACCGATTGTTACCATGATCGCAACTTGAATCAGTTGCCTGGTTTTCTCATCGAGCGGCCCGGCAGAACCATACGAACTCTTCAACGCACGGTAGGTCTTCGTGACCTCCGGAAAGCTCTCTGCAAACACCTCAAACGGAGATACTACTCTCATAAGAAGAAACCCCTCACACGACAAGAGAGTTCCGCGTTATCCTGACGATTTTGACTTTTTTACTCACGATTTTGCACTTCCTCAAGCCACGCCATCTGAATCGCTTCCAGCTTCCCTTCGCTCGATGCCTTCGGATCATCGTCGAAGCCTTCCAGCTCCGTCACCCATCGGTGCAGGTCCGTGAAGCTGATCGAAAGTACGTCCACGTCGGGGAATTTCTCGGAAAGCGCGATGGCGATGTCCTCGTAGTCATCCCACGATAACTTCATGTACTCTCTCCTTAGTGGTCTTCTCGCTAAGTTCTCACCACATTCATACCCCCCTCAAATCCCCCCGCACGCGGGGGGACGAAGCCTCCCTCCCCGCGCGCGGGGAGGGCCGGGGTGGGGTCACGAAAATCTCCGAAGCTTGGCGAGAGGACCGCTTATGGTCTCAGTCGTCGTGGCTGAGCCGCGAGGTGATCTGAGGGATTTCGACGACGATGTCGCCGTCCTCTTCCACAATCGCCTGACAGCCGAGCCGCGAGTGAAGCGTCAGACCTTCCGCCATGCTCAGGCGATCATCCTCGGCGGCCTCGACCTCGGAGAGTTTGTCCTCACCCTGCCTGATGATCACGTGGCACGTGGTGCAGGCGCAGACTCCCCCGCAGTTGTGCGTGAGGTTGATCCCGTTCTCCAGAGCGGCTTCCAGAAGGCTCGTGCCTTCGGTCACTTCAACAGTCTTATTTGCCGGTAGAAAGGTAATTCTCGGCATGTCGCGCTCTTCTCTATTGCGATTCAATGGTCGTCTGTCGTGATGATCGCATGACCCTACGCCGCCACCTCGTCCATCGAACGATTCAGAAGCAACTGCTTCACCGAACGGTTCATGAGGCGTTCCGCAAGAGGCTTGGTCACCTGATCGAGCGCCTGGGTGGCATCCAGGATCGCCTGACGGTCATCTCCCTCTATCGTCTTCCGCAGCGCGTCGGCGGCGCGCTCGATGGCTGCCCGCTCGTCCTCGTCCACAAGCTCCGGACCTTCCCTGAGCGCCTTGCCCGTGTAGAGAAGCAGGCTCTCCGCTTCCACCCTCGTCTCGGCGAGCAGGCGTGCGGTGACGTCCTCTTCGGCGTAATCGAACGATTCGAGCAGCATCTGCTCGACCTGCTCGTCCGTCAGGCCGTACGACGGCTTCACTTCGACGGTGTGCTCGTGCCCGGTCTTCTTGTCAATCGCCGTCACGCTCAGGATGCCGTTGGCGTCAATGAGGAACGTGACCTGGATTCTCGGCATACCGGCGGGCTGCGGCTCCACCGGCAGCTTGAACCGCGCAAGGCTGCGGTTGTCCTTCACAAGCTCGCGCTCGCCCTGCAAGACGTGGATGTCAATGTGCGTCACGTCGTCCGCCGGGGTGGTGAACTCTTCCGTGATGCTGCACGGGATCGTCGTGTTCCTGTGGATAATGCGCGTCATGACGCCGCCCATCGTCTCGATGCCCAGACTGAGCGGCACCACGTCGAGCAGGAGCATGTCCTTCGTGCCGCCGGAGAGGATATCCGCCTGAACCGCCGCACCGAGCGCCACCACTTCGTCCGGGTTGATGTTCGTGAGCGGCTCTTTGCCGAAGAACTCCCTGACGAGATTCCGCACGAGCGGGACCCTCGTCGAGCCGCCGACCATCACCACCTCGTCCACCTCGTTCGGCGCGATGCCCGCGTCTTTCAACGCCTGGCGGCAGGGCGCGAGCGTCTGCCGGGCGATCTCGCGGATCATGCGCTCGTATTGATCCCGCGTGACGAGCACGCGGTAATCGCCGTCCATGCCGGGTACCTCAAGCCGTGCGACGGTCTCGGTGTCCTTCGAGAGACGGATTTTCGCGTTTTCGGCCTCACGACGGGCAAGCGCCCATGCGTATCGGTCCGTCAGCACGTCGGGGCGGTCAAGCGTCTTCGCCGCGCCTTCGAGGATGCGCCGGGCGAGCGTGCGGTCGAAGTCGTCGCCGCCGAGCCGCGTATTGCCGTTCGTCGAGAGCACCTCGAAGATGCCTCCCTGAAGCCGCAGGAGGGAAATATCGAACGTGCCGCCGCCGAGGTCGTAGACGGCGATGACGCCGTGATCGAGCTTATCAAGCCCGTACGCGAGGCTTGCGGCCGTCGGCTCGTTCACGAGGCGCAGCACGTTCAGCCCTGCCAGCCTGCCCGCGTCACGCGTCGCCTGCCGTTGGCTGTCGTTGAAGTACGCCGGGACGGTGATCACGACCTCGCTGATCTCTTCCCCAAGCACGGCTTCGGCGCGGCGCTTCAGTTCGCGGAGGACTTCTGCCGAAACCTGCGGCGGCGTGATGATCTCGTCGCGGATCATGAACTGCACGGGGCCGCTCTCCGCTTCGACGAGGGGGAACTGCGTGCGGTCGTCGGCGTTCACGTGCTCCATGCCGATGCCCATGAGCCGTTTGACCGAGGCAATCGTGATGCCGGTCCCCCTCGCTTCGGCTTCCCGCGCAGACTGCCCCACGAGCACGGTCCCATCGTCGGCGTAGTGCACCACTGAGGGCAGGAGGACCTCGCCCGTGTGCGGGTCCGCAATCACGCGCGGCGCACCATCCACCACCTCGGCGATGAGGCTGTTCGTCGTTCCCAAATCAATCCCAAGTATCCGGGGCATCACGCACCTACACTCTCCAGCGTCCGGTCCACATCCCGCCGCAGCGTCTTCAGGTAGGAAATCTCCGCGAGCAGCGCCGCCAGTTCGTCGAGCAAAGGCTCCGGCGACGCTCCTTCCGGCAGCGCATCCCACCGGGCGAAGTGATCTTCGAGCATTTCCATGCGCCGGTTCAGTTCGTCCTTGATCTCGTCGTTCCGGGCGTGCACCTGCTCGGCGAGCGCGCTATCCTGGCTCTGCCGGAGGTTTTCAAGCACTTCCTGCACCTCAAGGACGAGCATCGCCAGCTCCGGCGGAACCTGCGGGCTATCGCCGAGCTTTCGACCGTGGGATTCGAGCCACCATCGCCCGCGTGCAACCGGATCGCGCAGCGTCTTGTGCGCGTCGTTGACGGCTGCCGTGCGGCGCAGGCTTGCGATTCGTTCGGCGGGCGTGCCTTTCTGGTGGAAATCGGGGTGGTATGTGCGGCTCAGGCGGTAGTAGTGTCTCGATAACTGATCCTGATCAACCACAAGCCGACGCGGCAGACCCAGCACCTCGAAATGGTCCCGGCTGTCGGGGTTATGTACGATTTCACCTCGTAGGGTATCGCTCATTGGTCAGTCTTATACGCCTTCCAACGTCATGATTGTATATCATTCGCGTGTAGGGGCGCAATTCATTGCGCCCAATAACCCTATGCAAATATGATATGTTAACAGGGCGTGATAAATCACGCCCCTACATCTCATTGTGTGGTGTTACTAAATGAAATCTGTATTATATGTTGAACGACGTGCCGCATCCGCACGTTGACTTGACGTTCGGGTTGCGAAGCTCAAAATGCTCTTCCATGAGCGTCCTGGTGTAGTCGAACTCCGAACCGTTCACGTAGATGAGGCTCTTCGGGTCAACGAGCACCTTGGCTCCGGCGTGCTCGAAGACCTTATCGCGCTCGTGCTGCGTATCGAGCACGAACTCGTACTGCAAGCCGCTGCACCCGCCGCCGCGCACCCTGATGCGCAATCCGTCGGCCTCCGGGTGCTTGCCGAGCAGGGAGAGAATCTTCCGGGCCGCGCTTTCCGTGACACGCACCGTGCGTGCGGCTTTTTCCGTCATAGTTGCCATATCACCCCACTCCTCTCTCGTGCCGGACGATTGCCGCCGGGTTGCTCGCATGACGCGACGGGGCGCGGCGCTCCGCACCGACCGCCATGCCCCGCGCAGAGAGCATATTCCCGACGATCACACAGCTACCGGTTTTTTCTCCTTAGCAGCCTCTGCCTGCGCCTTCATCTTTGCGGCCTTGCGCTTCTTCCAGTCCTCTACCGCCGCCTTGATCGCGCCTTCGGCCAGCACGGAACAATGAATCTTGACCGGAGGCAGGGCGAGGTCCTTGACGATCTGGGTATTCTTGAGCGCGAACGCCTCGTCAACCGTCTTGCCCTTCACGAGTTCGGTCGCGTAGCTTGAGCTGGCGATTGCGCTTCCGCAGCCGAAGGTCTTGAACTTGGCGTCCTCGATGACGCCCTGATCGTTGATCTTGAGCTGCAACTTCATCACGTCGCCGCACTCCGGCGCACCAACAAGGCCAGTGCCGACGTTCTCTTCCTCCGGGGCAAAGCTTCCGACGTTGCGCGGGTTCTTGTAGTGATCTATGACCTTCTCCGAATATGCCATCGCTCTGGCTCCTCTATGGGTTAGTCATGCTTCCATTGGACGGACTTGAGATCAATGCCTGCCTTGGCAAGCTCGTACAGAGGCGACATCTCGCGCAGGCGGTTCACCTCTTCGACGACGCGCCGTGCGGTGTAGTCAACCTCTTCTTCGGTAGTGAACCGTCCAAGCCCGAAACGCAGGCTCGTGTGCGCAAGCTCCTCGTCCACGCCGAGGGCCTTCAGCACGTACGAAGGCTCCAGCGTGGCCGAGGTGCAGGCGGAGCCGCTCGAAAGGGCGATCTCGCTCAGGCCCATGAGCAGCGACTCGCCCTCGACGTACGCGAAGCTCATGTTGAGGTTGCCCGCAAGCCGCTCCGACGGGTGGCCGTTGAGATATACCTCGTCGAGGTTCGACGTGATCGCCTCTTGCAGCCTATCGCGCAGCGCCTTCACGCGGGCCTGCTCTTCGCTCATGTGCTCCACGGCGATCTCGACGGCCTTCGCAAACCCGACGATGCCGGGGACATTGAGCGTGCCCGACCTCATGCCGCGCTCGTGGCCTCCGCCGTGCATCTGCGGGCTGATCCTCACGCGAGGATTCCGCCCGCGCACGTAGAGCGCACCGATGCCCTTCGGACCGTAAATCTTGTGCGCCGACATGGAGAGCAGGTCAATGCCCATCTCGTCCACGTTGATCGGCAGCTTTCCCATCGCCTGCGCCGCATCGGTATGGAAGACGACGCCGCGCTCCTTGGCGAGCGCGCCGATCTGCGTGATCGGTTGGATCGTGCCGACCTCGTTGTTGGCCGTCATGATCGTGATGAGGATCGTCTTCTCCGTGATCGCCTTCTGAAGCTCCTCCATGTTCACGACGCCGTAGCGATCCACCGGCAGGTAGGTCACCTCGAAGCCGCGCCGCTCAAGCTCCTTGCAGGTATCGAGCACGGCCTTGTGCTCGGTCGCCTGGGTGATGATGTGGTTGCCGCGCTCTCGGTAGAACTCCGCCACCCCCTTGATCGCCGCGTTGTCAGACTCGGTCGCGCCGCTCGTGAAGACGATGTTCTTCGCTTCCGCGCCGATGGCCTGTGCAATCGTCTCCCGCGCCTCGTCAACCGCCGCCTCAGCCACGTGGCCGAAGACGTGGTTGCGGCTGGCCGCGTTGCCGAATTTCTCCGTGAAATAGGGAAGCATCGCTTCCAGCACACGCGGGTCCATGGGGGTGGTCGCGTGGTAATCCATGTATATCGGGGTCCTTATCAACTCGGTCTCCTCATCTCAGATGCTGCCCTCTCTTGTGGGTTTCGTTCCATGGTGGACAGGACTTTCGCTCTGCCTTACAACCTGTCGGCTTCGAGATCAGAATATAGCCCATTTTAGAGACTTTTGCAAGTAAAAGGTTTCTAAATTCATCGGGCAAAAAACACGAGAGGCAGTGAGCGCATCTATAAGCAAAACAAGATGCTGTACAACTTCACCCGCGCTCGCCTGCCTCTCGCTTTCCGTCGGTTAATGAGGTTTCGGCATCCGCCGTACGCTTTCTTGCACCTTCGCGGACACACCCTTATGCCCATTCTGCGTAGGGAAACGCCGCAGCCGTGCGCGAAGTTCCCTCGGTTTTCTCGCCTCGGGCAGACAAGAATGTCTTGGGCGGACATTTCTTGTCCGCCCCCACCATTTCACCCTTGGTGGGGCGGGCATTCCTGCCCGCCAAACCCTCACTACGACGGCGCTCGTGTAGTATGCTTTGCATGTCTATCCGGTGAACCGGTCGAGCGGCTCCCAGCCGAGCAGGCGTTTTGCCTTGGCGCAGTTGACGTACGTGCCCGTATGGTCGCCGGAGATGAACACGGCGTCAAAGCCCTTGTGGTCCTTTAGTTGCAGAGCCGCCACGTAGGCGCGGGCCGTGTCGGCGTGCGTCGTGAAGCTGTTCGGCATTCCCTTCCGGCAGCGTTCGAGCCAGGCCTCGTGTGAGGTGGGCGCGAACAGGCGCAGCGCGATGACGGAGAGACCGTGCATCCGGCTGAAGTACTCGCAGACCCTTTCGCCCAGGCCTTTCGTGAAGCCGTAGACGTGCACCGCCTCAAGCGGCAGGCTCTCGTCGAGAAATGCCCTTGACGTGCGCTCGTTGTGCACCGATCCGGTGCTCGTGTACACGACGTGCATAAGCCCGACATCGAGGGCGGCCTGAAGCGCGTAGTGCACCCCGCGCACATTGATGTCGTAGCTGGCGTCCACTTCCTCCGGCCAGGGGCCTAGCGCCATGTAGATCATCCCGTCCGCACCGTCGAGGAGCTTTTTCAGGAGCTCCCGATCAAACAACGAACCCGCGACGTAGGTCCCAGCAGGAACCTGCGGCGGCCTCACATCGAGGTTGAGCACATCGTGGTCTTTCGCCAGATACGGGAGCACCCCCGTGCCCACGCGACCGGAACCGCCTATGACGAGCACGCGCATTGCAGCTTTCTCCTCACTAATGAGTTGACAATCCGGGGAACTACATCCCTGACCCGCCCTACTGAGAGTGTGTGCGAAAAGGGGTGCGGGAGGGTTTGATGGTCATGAACGAAATATGTATGCACGCGACGCAGCCGCAGACCCAGCCAGCTTCAGATGGCTTGGCATATCGTAGCCCCCGGCTTAAGCCGGAGGGCTTCACGCCCGCTTTCGTCGCCCTCCGGATAAATCCGGGGGCTACGGAAGAGCAAAGCTCGCTCACGCGAGCTGTCTCACGCGGTGACTGCCAAGGTATTTTGTTGATGACCATAAG
>Ga0172366_10000284_pt1 | contig 34953 bp, 31 predicted proteins | sample LakKivSesite69cm_FD_114533 | JGI IMG/M metagenome (GOLD analysis project Ga0172366, IMG submission 114533) | Sediment microbial communities from Lake Kivu, Rwanda - Sediment site 69cm | ecosystem: Environmental > Aquatic > Freshwater > Lake > Sediment | place: Rwanda: Western Province, Lake...
GGGGCAATATGTCGGGACATTCATGGCGTGGCAGCAGAATAACAAGGGCTGGTGGGGAGAGGGCGAGGTCAAGATGTTCATTGACGGCGATAAAAAGTTTCCCACCATCTGCGGGACGGGCACTGAGGATTATTTTGGTGGCGCATGGTGTTTCGAAGAGAATTTTTCAGCGCCATTCATGGGCTATCCGGTGGGGTCATGTGACGGAAAACCGGGAAACCGCCATCTCCTTTATCGGTTTCACATAATGGACCCAATTCGGTTCAAGAAAGACCTCAAGGTAACCATTCAGGCGCTCGGATGGCGTCAGGAGGGACGCTATCTCCCGCTGCAGGATGATATTTCATCCGTTGCATACTGGTATCAGACCCTGCCGCACAATCCCTTCCCGCCTCTGCCAGAGCGGGATTACCTTGAGGTGGTCTAAGTAATGGGTCTGGTATAGAAAAAGGGCAAAGAGTCAATGATTCCCATAGATGATGCGAAATATCTTGCTCCGCAGGTGAAGTGGTTTCGGCTGGAGGCGCCTGACATCTCTCGCAAGGCGCAAGCCGGACAGTTTGTCATTGTCCGCGCTGAGGAGGTCGGGGAGCGCATCCCTCTTACGATAGCTGATTTCGATGGCTCTCAGTTTATTGAGCTAGTGGTGCAGGAGGCGGGCGAGGGGACGAGGAGAATCAACTCACTGAAAAAGGGTGATTATTTTCTCAATGTTGCAGGACCGCTGGGGCGTCCTTCAGAGATTGACCATTTCGGCACTGTGGTGCTTGTCGGAGGCGGGATTGGCATTGCGCCGATTTATCCCATCGCACGCGCAATGAAACAGGCGCAGAACAAGGTCATCGTCATCATTGGTGCGCGGACCAAGGAACTCATCTTCTGGGAAGAGAAACTTCACCAGGTCAGTGACAGGGTCATTCTTTGCACCGATGACGGCTCGTATGGAATAAAGGGCGTTGTAACCGCGCCCCTGAAGGACCTCCTTGAGAGCGGGGAGCGGATTGACCGTGTGCTGGCGATTGGTCCCGCCATCATGATGAAATTTGTCGCGGCTACGACTCAGCCCTATCATGTCAAGACCATTGTCAGTCTGAATTCCATCATGCTGGATGGGACGGGCATGTGTGGCTCTTGTCGTGTTGAGGTTGGGGGAGAGACGAAATTTGTTTGCGTGGATGGTCCGGAATTTGACGCCCATCAGGTTGATTTTGAACTCCTGCTTAACCGTCTTGATATATATAAAAATGAGGAACGCATCTGTCAGATTGCAGGAAAGGTGTGAGTGATGAAGAAACTTCCACCGCGACAGGGGATGCCCAAACAGGAACCCTCAGTCCGCTCCAAAAATTTTAACGAGGTGGCGCTGGGATATACGAAGGATATGGCTGTTGCCGAGGCGAGCCGATGTCTTCAGTGCAAAAACAGTCCCTGCATTGCAGGATGTCCTGTTGAGATTGACATCCCCGGTTTCATCAAGAAGGTCTCCGAGCGCAATTTTGAAGAAGCGGCAAGCATTCTGAAACAAAAGAATGCCCTTCCTGCCATTTGCGGGCGTGTCTGTCCGCAGGAAGACCAGTGCGAAAAGGTCTGCGTCCTCGGCAAAAAAGGCGAGCCAGTCGCGATTGGTTATTTAGAGCGTTTTGTGGCAGACTGGGAGGCGGAGCATTTGAAAGGTGAGGGGACACCCGCAATAGAAAAAGTGCGGGAAAAAGATGAGGCACCCGGCAGGGTTGCCATCGTCGGTTCAGGACCCGCAGGTCTCACTCTGGCAGGAGACCTTGCAAAACTCGGTTATCGCGTGGTTATCTTTGAAGCCTTGCACAAACCGGGTGGCGTGCTCAAGTATGGCATTCCTGAATTTCGTCTCCCGAAGGCGATTGTTGAGCGGGAGATTGAGTATGTTAAATCCCTCGGTGTGGAGATAAAAACCGATTACGTCATCGGGCGGATTCTGACCATTGACGACCTTTTCCGTGAGGGATTTGACGCCGTTTATGTTGCCACAGGGGCGGGTCTGCCAAAATTCATGGGCATTCCGGGCGAAAATTTAAGCGGCGTATATTCCGCCAATGAATTTCTCACACGCTCCAACCTGATGAAGGCGTATCGTTTCCCAGAATATAAAACTCCACTAAAGATTGGTAAAAAGGTGACGGTGGTTGGGGGAGGCAATGTGGCGATGGACGCCGCGCGCTCCGCACTGCGCCTCGGGGCAGATGAGGTTCATCTCGTATATCGCCGCTCCCGCACAGAAATGCCCGCCCGCATTGAGGAGGTTGAAAATGCTGAGGAAGAGGGAATTATTTTCCACTTCCTGACAAACCCTGTCCGCATCATTGGCGGAGCAAAGGAAAATGCAAGGGGACAATGGGTCAGGGCGATTGAGTGCATCAGGATGGAGCTTGGAGAGCCGGACGAGTCTGGTCGCCGGAGTCCGATACCGATTTCAGGTTCCGAGTTTATCATGCCGGTGGACATTGTGATTATGGCAATCGGCACGGGCGCCAATCCTCTCATTTCCTCAACTACAAGAGACTTGCTGGTCGACAAAAGGGGCTACATTATTATTGAGCCAGAAACCGGTCGCACCAGCAAGAAAGGAGTCTGGGCTGGGGGAGATATTGTCACGGGTTCCGCCACGGTTATAGAGGCGATGGGTTCCGCACGCCGCGCCGCACGCTCCATCCATGAACATATATCTAAGAAAAAGTCTGTGCAGAAAATCAGAAGCACCGAGTCGAGCTAATCATAGAATGCCCAGGGTGTGGAAGCGGAAGATATCGGCACTGTCTTTGAAACTGCGCCCCATACCCCTTTGCCCTGAGAATCCGTCAGTCCCGTGATGCCCGACCCCTCCACATAACCCCCGCCAGTGATGTTTGAAATGGACTGCGTTACACCCTGAATGAACTGGAAATCGACACCAGTCCCAGCCACAGTATCCTTAACAATAGCCATATCGTTAAATTTCCCTGCAGTATTATCAAATTTCCAGATATCGTTAAAAGAATTTGCAGTGCCGTTCATAAATTGCACCCGGATGTTGACTGGAGAATTGAAGGAAACTGACTGGTTGTTGTAATCCTTCGTCAAAATTACGAAGAGCGCATAGCTCGCCGTCGGGAAGGAGTTTCCTCCACTCTGTGCAGTCCGGTCGGCAAGTGTTGCCTGTTTGATGGTGACCTTTATCACGTTCGGGTCTGTGGCGACCGTTTCGACATAATTCGGGAATTCAATGCGGTGCTGAGTATAATAACCATTTGCACCGGGGGTCAGAATCGGGTTAGAAAGGATTTTTACCATGCCCCCGCCCTGCGGCTTGATATTTATTGTGTTTTCCTCAATTGTGGAACCGGGCAGGTTCCCAAAGATGCCTACGTCGCCCGGGGAGAATAACCTTAACCCGCCCGTGGTGCCTGCAAAACTGATATGACTCAAATATGCCGTTACGGTGTTATTTTCAGTATCGACGATTTGTTCCCCCGGAACTGGAATCCAGTGCCAGCATCCATCCACATCTTGAACATACGTATACATCCTCATCCCCGCCTTTGCAAAACCCAAATCGGTATTCGCATCGCCGTCAAGGTATTCAAGGGTGAGCGTTGCAGGTGTCAGAAATGTGACGTTATCCGTATTGGCAAGTATCTGAGCGGCACCGATGGGCAGATGCGTGACACAGCCGGGCGGGGCCGTCGGAATATATGGGGATTTCATGGTAAGATTGGTGGTGGTAATGGAGCCGGCAGGGATATTAAAGATGTGGTGATAAGCCGAATCCGGGTCGCTTGACGTGTCAAGTGTGCCGCCATCAGACCCGACATCCTTCATCACAGGTTTGAAACTATATTTGATATCCAGACCGCTATCGTTAGAGCTCGGGTTGCCAAGGTCAATGGAATCCACAAGCCCGTCAAGACTTCTAATGGAAAATGTCGGACGATTAACAGAGAGGTCAATGCCTGAAGGTGAACCCGATATAGTCGCTGTTTCGGAAAAAATTCCGTCAATTGTCAAATGGGCGCCCGCTCCGAATGTCAATACCAGCTCGCAGGAACTGTAAAGATTGATAAAGGCATCAAAGCCCCCAGAGCCAAGACTATCCCCATTTACAGGAAGATAAAAACAGTCTGGAGTGATAAGAGACTTTGTGATAGTAACTCCCTGGTCAAAAACAAGAGTCAGTGTCTCACCGGGCTCCGCATTCCCGTTTCCGTTAGCATCGCAAATAATTGCGTTAACGAGATGAGGTTTCTGGACAAAAGGCGTTGGTGTTGGCGTTATGTTAAAAGTGGCAATCACGCTGATGTCAGTCGTCACATTCGTATCCACCCGCGTTGCAGTCAACACGCCGTCACTCCAGTTGATAAATTGGCAGCCCCCGTCCGGAGATGCAGTCACCTCAGTTCCGCTTCCGCCGTACTCGACCATCTGTGGCGATGACCCGATAATCGTCCCGTGTAACCCCGCTGTATATGTCAATGTATATACTGGCAACGTATAGGTCACCACCAACTGCGGGTCATAGGTTATGCCGGGATATTGGAGAGTTCTGAACACCGAATAATAGTCTGTTCCTGAATTCTCAGCCTGGTCCTTTATCCGCCACCCATAGTTGGTATAGGTTCCTGCTGTGAACGCTGAGACATCACTCGTAACGTCAAACGATAACCATACGCCTGAGATTGTTCCTGTGGGTTGAGTGGCTGTGGCGTTAATATCAGTGGCTGGTTGATTGCTCCAGTTAATGGTTCCCTCCACCCAGTCCTCCGTAATCCTGTGCGCATCACAGTTTCTTGAGACGGCAGGCGCCGTGTCCAGATATAGCTTCAATGTAGCCGTCTGGATGGACGCCACCGCTGGAATGGTGGAGAGGTCAAACAGCACAAAGGAGCGGCGATTCCCGGGACCAATATTATAGCTCATCACATCCATTGTGATGGCAGTTCCATAGTTGGCAGTGGGCACATTCTGGTCCACATAAGAATCAGACTTCGAATACAGGGTCGCAGTAATGGCGAAGCCCGGCGTCACAATATATAACAACGCCATCAACAGAATAATTTTATCACTCGAGATAAGAAGTTTATTCATTATAGTTCCCACCTATTAAAAGTAAATTAACTCACTTAAACCGAGGTAACGTTCATTTTGACAAAAATATCAATATTCGTGCCAAACCTTCCACTACTATTATATATAAAATTTAGAGAGTTGTAAATTAATAATGCATCATAATCTTACCTGTCAAGAATTGCATTGTCATTTTTACGTTTTTTCATTAGAATTCTTATCCCTTTGACCCTTTTCACTAGGGGTATTGATTTCATGGCATATTCCTTTAAAAATTTGTATTTCTTCTTAGACTATGCATTCTCTGCATGAGACATTTTTAAATGTATAAAGTAAAAAAAGACGAAAATAGTGTTTGCATTATTTTTTCCCTTCATACAAAATTTTCCTTTAATTTTGTTGAAAAGACAGGTGCTCATCATTTTTTAGCACAATTACGAAAAAATAATGAAGAATAAAATTGCTTATTTTTCTCTTGACTGGTTTAGAGAATATCGGATAAAGACAACACAAATAATATTAATGATGTTCAATAAATATTCGGGAATGTGAGCAGACGATTCAAGAATGGGGACCTTTGTCATTTGTGATGTTACATTAATGCTGTGTTGACAGGTAAGTTGTGGTGAGTTCTGCACACATACGACTTTTTATAATTTCTATTTTAATATCCATTCTTATTTGTGGATGTGGATATTTAACAAGAACGCAAAAATCCCCTGACCTGAAGTTCGTCATGGATCTTGATAAACAATCCTATCTTCCAAATGAGCCTGTAATTTTCACTCTACATTTGCAGAATTTGGCAAATTCCGAATTGAAAATTTATAATTTTGATGTTCGCGCGGTGAGCTTCTACCGGATGAATGAAGCAACTGGCGAGCCATTGGAGGTGATGCCCGTTTATTCTGAAAAGGAACCCTTATTAACTGTTACCACGTTAAAATCTAAGGGGGCAATGGAGCGCAAATTTGTTTTTACCACGTTAACCGCAGTGAGTGGCAATTATAAAATTCAGGCATTTTATCGCAGTTCTCCAGTGAGGGGCGAAGAGGGGCGCTCAACGGTTATCAGCAATGCCTGTGCATTTCAGGTTTCGGGCGAACCCATTTATGGAAGAGATGGCAAGGGAATTTTGGAGAAAGAAGATGCCATCAAAATAGCGAGGATGAAATGCACAGGAACAGTTCGTGCCACCACTGCCACGCTGGTCATCAATGAGGCAGGTTTTTATGATTGGTGGGTACTCTTCGACCTTGCACAGAGGGCGGGTAATAGGGTGATGACTCTGAAGAAGGCGTATCTTGTCAATCCATATCTCGCCGCCGTGCGTCGGGAGGTAAATCCCTCAATAGTTCCACCCCGAAAGGAGGAAGAACCGCCTGTCAAATTCAGGAAAGTAGACAGGTTGAGTGAAGGAGTGTCTGCACGACCCATCGTTCCAGAAGTTGGCTCGAAGAAGAATTAAATTTTTCGTAGGTCATTCTTTTCATGGAAAGGAGAAAAAAGATGGCAAAGAAAACGCATCTCACAAGGAGATGGCTGATTCCGTTCCTCCTGGTTCTTATGGCCGGATGGGTTTTTGCCCAGGAGGCGGTCAAGGCGCCCGCCCCTGCCCCCGGTCCTGACCAGGAACACGTGGTCAAGGTCCTGCGCACGACAAATAAGGCGCAGATCCTGAAGTATGTCCCGAGGGTGTATACTTTTGCGAACGTCAACCCTCACGAAATCGTTAACTATTTCACCTCTGCGTTAGCGACGGAGGAGGGTGGTGCTTACACCTTTATAGCGCCTGATGGAGCAAGCGGCAAGATTCTGGTCATCTGCCCTGAATTCCAGATTCCTTACTTTGACAAACTGGCAAAGGATCTGGACCGTTCCAAGCTCACCAGCGCGCCGGGCTCCAAGTATATCTATTATCGCCTGAAAAACCGCAGTGCCGCTGACTTTGGTTTATTGAACATCCTTTACAGCTATGGCGGTGAACTGCCAGTTGTTGCCCCTGACCCCACGCGCCCCGGTCAGGCGCTTCAGGCAGATTTTGAGACCAACTCGCTTCTTCTCTATGACGCACCCTCTGGCGCGGACAACGCGGAGAAGGTCCTGAAGGAAATGCTGGATAAGCCCACACCTCAGGTGGAATTTCAGGTCAAGATTTACGAGGTGCAGGTGAATAATGACGGCTCCATCGGCTTGGATTACACTGATTGGAAAAACGGACCGGGCGCCCTTCTTGCCCAGGGTGAATACGGCGGCGAGCGCTTCGCCAGCACCAATAATTTCTATTCCAACCAGTGGTCACGCACCGGCGGTTATTATCTCGATTATCCCTCCGCTTATTTTGATTTCCTCGTTGTGAAAAACAAGGCAAAGATTGTGGCTGAGAACAACATATCCGTCATGAGCGGCAATCTTGCAACCCTGGCAGCTACCGAAAAGTATCTATATTTTAACAAGAATTATTATTCAGGGACTTATATGCCTCCCTCAACCCTTCCTAATCCTCCCGCACCAACTGAACTCTATGGGTTATCAAATGTTCCCCGGTATAACCGCGAGGTGGACATGACAAGCACAGTGGATGTTGGAACAACCCTGAATATAATCCCCGCCATTGGCGAGGAAGCCGTGGATCTGAGTATCGACCTTGCAGTGGACAATGTTACCGGATTTGCCGATAATACCATCACGAATGCCGATGGCAGTAAAACCCTTGTCCGCGATATGCCGATTAAAAATACCCGGACATTCCGAGACCGGATTACCGTGCCCCTCGGCAAGGAAGTTGTCATCAGTGGTCTGGCTCGTGAGCGCACGATTAAAAATGTCAAGAAGATGCCCTTTATCGGTGATATTCCGGTTCTGGGATGGCTCTTTAGCGGCGAGAGCGAGCGAATTGACAAGACCATGGTTGCTGTCGTCATCAAACCGGTAAGTATTGAGAACATGAGCAATTATCCTGAGGAAAGCCAGAAGATTGTGAGCATGTCCGAGGGCAAGGAGAAAATCTCCGTGCCTGAGACCAAAATCGGATTTGACCAGTGGCTCCTCGACTCTGAAAAGTAATATTCAAGGAAGATAGGAGGGATAAACATGTTAGCGAAAAAGATCGCACTAATCGTGGGAATAATGGTTCTTATGGTTATTCCATTGAACCTGCGGGCTGTTGAGCATGACTATGCGGCTGGAGTCAATAATCAAAATGGCGATGCCAGCCCCCTCGCAGGATATGGAGCTCAACAAGCCGCTGGTCAGGTATCGGGAACGACGTGGATAGATGCCACCGGCAGAGCCCAGAGTTCGTATAATTTTAACCTTACCAATCAGCAGCAGAACAGTGCTATTGACAATTATATCAATCAGGATGAGCAGGTCAATCTTAAGCCCGATTCAGGTGTGGTGAAAGTTCTTCGCACCAACCAGAAGATAAATACCAATCAATTTGCGACGGAACTGATTCCATTCAAGAGTGTCAACCCCCGCGAACTCCGCGCCGTTTTGCGCACCGTCTGCCGTAAAGAAGGCGGCAATGCGGATGTCGTGCAGGACAAGGAAAAACATGAAAATTTCATGCAGGTGGTCTGCCCTGACTTCCAATTGCCCTATGTCCGCTCGGCGGCACAGGAACTTGACGTCCCCTGGTTAAAGGTGGCTGAAGACGGCGATGGGAATCTCTATTACAGGGGCAAATTCCGCAATGTGTCCGATATCTGGTGGATAAGCCAGTATTATCGCGGACCTGAGGGATATTTCAGATTTGATACCACCAATAATGCCATGTATTTCAACGACCAGCCCGCCGTTATGGGACTCCAGAAGAAGGGCATCTCCGAGGTTGACATCCCGCCCAACCAGGTCCTTCTCGATGTTACTATTTATGAAATCAACACACAGAATGACGCAAAAATCGGTCTTGACTGGATTGACTGGAAGAATGGTCCAGGGCGCAATCTGTTTGAAGGAATCTTCTCAGCTATTGAAACGCGGACACGCATGAGACTTGACGTCCCCGGCTTTAGCAGAGATGTCAATTCAAACTATGTCCCTTACGACAATGATTATCATTATTTCAACGTGGATGCCCTTGCCACAACGGAATTTATTGATTTCCTGAGAGTCAAGGGCAAGGCGAAGGAACTGACCAAGGTCACGTTACTCGCGAAAAGCGGGCAAACCGTAACCGCCGGCGCCGTGGATAAGGTTGTGGCTATCAACGCAGTCCATAATTCCACCCCCTCAGATGATGAAACCATTGTCCGGAATCCTACAGTCACCGACAATGGTGTTCCCGAACTGCCTCAGGCTCATAATCGATTTGTCAACTATGACCAGAACAGCCAGGTGGGCGTGAGTGCGGCTTTACTGCCATTTATTGGACTGGAGTCCATGGAACTATCCATCGTCCTGAGTGCTTCCGATGCGGCGAACATCAACGCAAATGGCACACCAATTATCAACACACGCAGTCTTTCAACAAAGGTGCGCCTGAAGGATGGCGAGCCATTTGTCATCGGCGGGCTGAAGCGAAAGTCCGATATAAAGCGTTCCGCCAAGGTGCCTTATCTGGGTGAGGTTCCGGTTCTTGGGTGGTTCTTCGGACAGGAGACCGACAACAACCGTATGACCGACGTGGTGATGGTTGTAAAGCCCAAGTTCATCCTGGGAACGGCATCGGACATGGAGATGCCGCAGGAGTGCAAGACCACAATCGCCCTTGCAAAAGGCGAGCAGAAGATTGAAATCCCCAAAACTTGCTGGGGATTTGACCAGTGGCTGTTGGATAAGGAAAAATAATCCAATCCTGAGAGCCAGTTTTTACAAGGGGGGTCCACTTTGTGGACCCCCTTCTTTATGATTATAAAATTTATCACACTTGACAACAGCTTTTTACATGGAGTAAAAACAATCCAGTAATATATGGGAGGTACTTAATTGAAAACGCGTCTTCAAAAACAGGGTGACACTTTGACATTGCCTATCCCCAATTCAATTGCTCAAAAAGCGCATCTTGGCGCTAACGATTCTGTCGAGCTCTCATTCGTAGAAGGCAGAATTGTAGTTCAGCCCATTGGAATTCCTGCTTTGAATCTTGATAATCTTCTTGCTCAGGTAAACGTTGAAAATATTCATCGGGAAATAGAAACCGGTCCTGCAATGGGGAACGAGGTATGGTGAATCCTGAAACATATATCCCTTCAAGGGGAGATATTATTTGGATTTACATGAATCCCCAGGCGGGGCATGAGCAAGCGGGACACCGCCCTGCATTGGTTCTTTCTCCCTTTAAATATAATGAGAAAGTCAGTCTTTGTCTCCTGTGTCCAATCACTTCCCAAATAAAGGGGTATCCATTTGAAGTCATTCTCCCGGAAGGACTGCCTGTAAGAGGTGCCATTTTATCCGATCAAGTTAAATGTCTGGATTGGCATGTCCGAAGAGCGGAATTTGTAAGTTCTGTCCCTGCCAGCATCTTAGACAAGGTATTGGAAAAATTGGTTATGTTATTATCATAATCAAGAACACTGATTTGTTGCATTTCTTATAAAACGGATGTTACAAAATATTGTCCGTCCCTGATCTTTCTTCTTGAAAACCTGTTTTGGCGGTTTAGAGTAAGCTAACGTGAATTTGTGAAAAATTCCGCAAAATCTTGTCTTTTGTAATTTATTGTCACAACATATAATTTTCCGCCACTGCGGAGTAAAGGAGCCTTGCTATGAGCAAAAAAATGGTCATGATTGACGGCAACTCCGCTGTTGCCCATGTTGCCCATGCAACAAATGAGGTGATTGCCATTTATCCCATTACGCCATCCTCCAATATGGGGGAGATTGCTGATGAAAAGAGCGCCGCCGGAGAGAAAAATATCTGGGGGACTGTCCCGGAGGTCATTGAGATGCAGTCGGAAGGCGGGGCGTCCGGCGCAGTTCACGGAGCCCTGACAACTGGCGCTCTCACCACGACCTTCACCGCCTCTCAGGGTCTGCTTCTCATGATTCCCAATATGTTCAAGATTGCTGGAGAACTCGCCAGCACGGTCTTTCATGTTGCCGCGCGGTCTGTTGCCTGTCAGGCGCTCTCCATCTTTGGTGACCACAGTGACGTCATGGCGACGCGCTCTACCGGTTTTGCCCTGATGCCATCCGGTTCCATTCAGGAAGTGATGGATTTTTCCCTGATTGCCCAGGCGGCGACCCTTGAATCCCGCGTCCCATTTCTCCACTTCTTTGATGGGTTCCGTTCATCACATGAAATACAGAAGATTGAGGAGATTTCCCTCGATGATATGCGTGCCGTGATTAGCGAGGAATCTGTCAAGGCGCACAGAGCGCGCGGCATGAATCCGGAGTGCCCTGTTCTGCGCGGCTCGTCCCAGAATCCGGATGTCTTTTTTCAGGGTCGCGAGACGGTGAATAAATACTATCTGGCGGCTACAGCCATTGTCCAGAAGGTTATGGACCGTTTTGCCAAGGTGACCGGACGCCAGTATCGTCTGTTCGATTATGTTGGCGCGCCGGATGCCGAATTCATAATCGTCTCCATGGGTTCCGGGTGTGAAGCTGTTCATGAAACGGTCGAGTATCTTGTTGCAAAAGGGGAGAAGGTCGGTCTTATCAAGGTGCGGCTATTCCGTCCCTTCTCCATGGAAAATCTGATGGCGACGATTCCTGCGACGGTTAAGAAGATTGCCGTCTTAGACCGCACAAAAGAGCCCGGTTCCCTCGGCGAGCCACTTTATGTTGATGTCCGTTCTGCTGTTGGTGAAGCCATGGAAACTGGCGTTGCCAAGTTCAAGCAGTATCCGATAATTGTTGGCGGTCGCTACGGACTTTCCTCCAAGGAATTCACACCGGCGATGGTCAAGGGAATATTTGATAATCTGAAACAGTCCAGACCCAAGAACCACTTCACCGTTGGCATCACTGATGATGTCACCAACACAAATCTGGAATATGACAAGAATTTCTCCATTGAACCGCATGACGTCTTTCGTGGCATGTTCTATGGCTTGGGCGCTGACGGCACGGTCGGCGCCAACAAAAATTCTATCAAGATTATCGGCGATGAAACGGACAATTATGCTCAGGGGTATTTCGTTTATGATTCCAAGAAGGCGGGGGCGGTGACGATTTCTCACCTGCGTTTCGGCAAGCGTCCGATTCACAGCACATATCTCATAACTGACGCCAACTTTGTTGCCTGCCATAAGTTCTCCTTCTTAGAACGATACAATATGCTTGGGAATGCCCACGAAGGCGCCACATTTCTCCTGAACAGCCCTTACGGCAAGGATGAAATCTGGGATAAAATCCCCGCCGAGGTGCAAAAACAGATAATTGATAAAAAACTCAAATTTTACGTGATTGACGCCTTCAAGATTGCCGATGAGGTAGGTCTTGGCGTCCGCATCAACACGATTATGCAGACGGCCTTTTTCAAGATTTCCAGTGTAATCCCTGCTGACATGGCCATTACATCTATCAAGGACGCCATCAAGAAGACCTATGGCGCCAAAGGCAAATCTATTGTAGAAATGAATGACAGAGCGGTTGATGCGGCTCTGAGTAAAGTTGAAGAAGTAAAATATCCTGCAAAGGTAACGAGTTCCATCAAGATGCCGCCTGTGGTTCCGGATGATGCCCCCGAATTTGTTAAGGAAGTGACGGCTTTGATAATCGCCGGCAGGGGGGATGAGGTTCCCGTCTCTAAGATGCCGGCGGATGGCTCTTTCCCATTGGCGACTACACAATATGAGAAACGAAATATCGCGGAAAAAATACCGGTATGGGACCCGGAGGTCTGTCTCCAGTGCGGCATGTGCTCATTTGTCTGTCCTCATGCCGCCATCCGCATTAAGGATTACACTCCAAAGTTCCTGAAGGGTGCTCCGTCGACATTTAAATCCATCGCCGCTAAAGGCAAGGGCTTTGAGGGTATGCTATACACTGTTCAAGTTGCGCCGGAAGACTGCACGAGCTGTGGCATGTGCGTTGAGACCTGCCCTGGAAAGAATAAAAAAGTTGAGGGCAAAAAGGCAATCAACATGGAAGAGCAGATACCTCTGCGCAAGGCGGAGGCGGAGAATTTCAAATTTTTCTTAGATATACCCGATACCGAGCACAAACTTTTCAATGTGGCGACTGTCAAAGGGTCACAGCTCATGCGACCGCTTTTTGAATTCTCCGGTGCATGTGCGGGCTGTGGTGAAACACCATACGTCAAACTCCTGACGCAGCTCTTTGGTGACCATCTCCTGGTTGGAAATGCCACAGGATGCTCATCCATTTATGGCGGCAATCTGCCCACCACACCTTACTGCGTGAGGGGCGACGGGCGCGGTCCCGGTTGGTCTAATTCCCTGTTTGAGGATAGTGCCGAATTTGCCCTCGGGATGCGTCTGACGTCGGACAGACTCAACACCTATGCGCATGAGGTGCTCGACAGACTTCTTGCCTGTGAAGACCCCGACATCGTGGCGGTAAAGCAAATCCTTGGCGAGATTAAAAACGCTGACCAGTCCAGCCAGGTAGGGATTGAGGAACAACGCAAGCGTCTTGAGTTAATGAAACAGAAACTTGCGAAGAGCAAGAATCCTGACGCGAAGGAAATCATTTCGCTTTCCGATTTTCTTATCCGGCGTTCCATCTGGGCGGTCGGTGGTGATGGTTGGGCTTACGACATTGGTTATGGCGGACTTGACCATGTCCTTGCCACAGGTAAAAATATAAACGCCCTTGTCCTTGACACCGGTGTTTATTCCAATACGGGTGGGCAGATGTCCAAGGCGACGCCGATGGGCGCGGTGGCGCGTTTTGCGGCGGGTGGCAAGCCCACTCCTCGGAAAGACCTCGGTATGCTGGCTATGACCTATGGCAGTATTTATGTGGCGCAGGTCGCCTTTGGCGCCAATCCTGCGCAGACCGTCAGGGCATTTGCAGAGGCGGACAATTTCAATGGTCCCTCTCTCATCATCGCCTATTGCCACTGCATCGCTCACGGCATTAACATGACAAAGGGTTTTGAAAATCAGAAGAGGGCTGTGCAGTGCGGATTCTGGCCTCTTTATCGTTTCAATCCCGACCTGACCAAGGAGGGCAAAAATCCCCTGCAACTGGACAGCAAGGATGCGACGATTCCCTTTAAGGATTTTGCGGGCGCAGAAATCAGATTCCGGACGTTGAAGCAGAGCAATCCCGAGCGCTATGCAATGCTGATGGAGCAAGCGGAGAAGCTGGTGGCTCAGCGGTTCAAACTTTACAAGAACCTCTCCACAATAGACTGCTCCGCCCCTGCGAAATAACGGATAAAAAAGCTTATAATGAAAAATCCCCCAGGTGCCAAACTCACCGGGGGATATTTTTTATCAAGTTAATGAATCAATCTCTTAATACACCTTCAATCCGTTCCAGTGCCCAGTCTATGTCTTTTTTTGTGATGATGAGTGGCGGGGCGAAGCGGATGACGTGTTCATGGGTCTCCTTGCAGAGGATGCCCTTATCTTTGAGTTTTGCGCAGAAACGACGTGCGCCGCCGGCCTCCTTGTGCAATTCGACACCAATCAAAAGTCCCTTGCCGCGCACCTCTTTCACATATTGACTTTTAATGCCACGCAGTTGTTCCATGAAATAAGGACCAACGGTTGCGGCGTTTTCTATCATCTTTTCCTCAATCAGAACCTTAAGCGCCGCACGTGCAACGGCGCAGGCAAGCGGATTCCCGCCGTATGTGCTTCCGTGGTCGCCGGGGTGAAATACGCCCAGCACCTCCTTGTTTGAAAGAACTGCGGAAATCGGGTACAATCCGCCCGACAGCGCCTTGCCGATAAGCGTAACATCCGCCTCAATCCCCTCATGCTCCTCTGCAAAAAGCTTCCCAGTCCGCCCCAGCCCGGTTTGAATTTCATCCAAAATAAGAACGATATTTTTTTTGTTACAGATTTCCCTGACGCGGCGGAGATACCCGTTTGGAGGGACAACGACGCCGCCCTCCCCTTGGATTGGTTCTACCAGAAAGGCAACTGTTTTGGGCGTGATAGCGGATTCAAGCGCATCTGCATCTCCAAACGGAATGACTTTGAAGCCGGCGGTAAGCGGTTCATAACCGTCGCGATATTGCTCCTCAGTACTGAAGCTGATTATGGTGATTGTGCGTCCGTGGAAATTATTCTGGCAGACAATAATTTCCGCCATGCCCCGTGGGATTCCCTTCACTGTGTAACCCCATTTTCGGACCGCTTTGATGACGGATTCTACCGCCTCTGCCCCACTGTTCATCGGCAAAACCATGTGGGACTTTGTCAGTTCGCAGATTTCCTTGTAAAAAACGCCCAGCTGGTCATTGCGAAAGGCGCGCGAGACGATGGACAGTCGCTGTGCCTGCTCAATCATTGCCTTAACGATTTTAGGATGGCAGTGACCCTGATTGACTGCAGAATATGCGGAGAGGCAGTCAAGATAACGCCGCCCTTCCACATCCCAGACCCAGATGCCCTGTCCTCGTGTCAGCACTACGTCAAGTGGATGATAGTTTTTGGCGCCATATTCGTCTTCTAAGGCAATATAATCGGCTGAATTCATCAGAGGTGTGCACGTCTCAGGCATGGTATTTCCTCCCTCGGCTCATTTGTATTTCAGATGGGAGTTTAGTATGGACCTTTCAGGAGCTTGTCCACAATCTTGGGATGCTGTGCGCTGATAACTAAGACCGTTCGCTCAACATCCGGATGATTGGCGGTGTAAAGGTAGTCGATATTAATCTTTTTTGAGGCGAGTTTTTGCGCCGCCTTCCATAATGCGCCGGGGACATTCGTCAATGTTATCATCACCACATCCTTCACATCATAACAGTAATGGTTTCTGACTAAGAGGTCATCGATGATATCGGGTTTGTCAGGAACGAAACGCACAATACCGCTATCAGTGCTGTCATGAACGCTGATGGCGAGTATGTTGACATTGGCATCCTTCAGGATTTTACATAGTGAGGCAAGATGTCCCGGCTTATTAACAAGCCGAACGGAAAATTGTTTCAGAACTGCCATGGTTTTGTCTCCTTTCCATATTTAAAAAATGGGATTCACCACAGAGCCACAGAGAACACAGAGCGTAATAAAACAAATGAAATATCATATAATTCTCTGTGTCCTCTGTGGCTCTGTGGTGAAAATGTATTCATTTCTTTGTCTCTTAATATTTACTCTTGCAATATTACAGGTAAGTGTCCATGAAATCGTATCTTTTTAAAAAGTGCTTCCGCCGCCGCTGCCTGCACTGCCGCCGCATTGCCATAAGCGCAAATATATGTCGGCGCTTCCGGTAGCTCTGTCACAACATACGGGCTTCCAAAGGAGATAACAACATACGGTAGGCGAATGGCAATCAGTTCGTCAAGAAGCTTGCGCTGGTCAGCGTTCAGGGAGACATTTCCCCGCCCGACAACAATCCTTGGATAAAGGGCGATAATGACCTGGTCGCATTCGTGAATAAGCCGTGTTGCCTGTTCTTTTCCTTCTGTTGTTACATTATCCCCCATAAACAGAACTTGTGTCCGGGGATTCAGTTTTTTGACCTCGTTGCCGAAAGTGTAAATGTCCCTCCAGACCATCACATTGCCTACCTCGTTGGCAATCATGATGACAGCCGTAGATTTCCTGGTTGAGAGGGGGAGAATTTCAGGGGCGCTCTGGACGAGGGTCAGACTATTGTCAGCCATCTTTTTTGCCATGTCATAAAATTCCTTCGTCCCAACACGGGTTTCAAGTTTTTCCGTATCGATAAATCGCTCCCTTTGCAGGTTCACGCGCGTCTTGGCGGCGAGAATCCTCCGCACGGATGCATCAATGCGCTCTGTCTTCAGGCGACCATTTTTGACCGCCCCGACTATGACACTGCGCGCCTTTTCGGGGTCACTGGGCATCAGGATTGCGTCGCATCCCGCCTCAATTGCGCGGACGATTGATTCCTCGAATGTCACACCCTTAGCAACACCCTTCATGTTCATGGCGTCTGTAAAAAGAATGCCTTCGAAACCAAATTCGTTTCGCAAAAGACGGCTCATGATTTTCTTTGAGAGTGTGGCAGGGATGGGGGTGGGTTCATACGCAGGGATCCAGAGGTGTGCCGTCATGATGCCGGAAACATGCGCATCCTTTATTGCCTTTTCAAAGGGGAGAAGTTCCACATTGTGGAGTTCCTTCACACTGCCTTCAATCTTCGCTATTGAAGAATGACTATCAATATGGGTGTTGCCGTGACCGGGGAAGTGCTTTCCAGTGGCGAGGAGTCCATGTTTTTGCGCGGATTTTATCCAGGCAACGCCGAGGCGTGCCACCATTTGAGGGTCTTCACCGAAGGAGCGGATGTTGATTATTGGATTATTGGGGTTGTTATTGACATCAAGGACGGGTGCAAAAGTGAGAGGGACTCCGATGGCTCGGCTTTCTATTGCCGTGATGCGCGCCGCCTCTTTTACATCACTCAAGCGCCCGGATGCGCCCAGAGCCATGTTTCCGGGGAGGTCTGTGGCGTCGTCAATATAACAACCCACGCCGCGTTCAAAATCGGCTGTCATGAGGAGGGGCTGTTCAGATTCTTCCTGAAGGTGGTTGATGAGTTCTGCAAGGTGGAGCGCCGTCCCGCCGTGATATGCGATGAATCCCCCCGGCTTGACCGTTTTTAAAAGTCTGAAGGCGACTTCTTCTTTATTGTGGTATGAGGGAAAGATGAGTTGCCCTGCCTTCTCTTCAAGGGTCATCTGTCGGAGCGTCTTTTCAACCCAGTAGTCATCAACGGGAAAGAGGCAATTCAGCAATTGTGGGGAAGGCGTTGCACTCTCGATTGCCTTGCTGACAGCCGCCTGAAATGGCGCGCGGACAAATGCGCGTTCCGCCTTCTCCCTGTCCGGATGAATTGCATTCATCAGCAGTATGGCGAAGGTGTTGTGCTTGGGACTGAGCCAGAGTGACGTGCCGGTGAATCCCGTGTGGCTGAAGGATTCAGGTATGATGTTGCCCGCCTCATCCTTTTCTCTCCCGCTGAGAATCCATCCCATGCCCTGCTCGGTTGAAATTTCGGGAGGGAGTTGGGTGGTATAAAACTGGCGGACTGTTTCCGGCTTCAGTATCTGGACGTCTCCATACTTTCCGCCATTGAGAAGCATCTGGCAGAAGATGGCAAGGTCGTGCGCGGTGGAGAAGAGTCCGGCATGTCCAGCGATTCCGCCGATGGCATTTGCGTTTTCATCATGCACCTCGCCCCATGCGAGCCGTTTCCAGAAGGGCCAGATTTCGGTTGCCGCTGTCCGGCGCTTCCATGATGCGGGCGGTTTGAATCGGGTGTCTTTCATTCCGAGCGGTTGAAAAATCCGTTCCTGCGTGAACGTGTTGAGGTCTTTGCCGGAGACTTTTTCCACGATGAATCCAAGGGTCATGAAGCCGATGTCGCTGTATGTGCGGCGCGTGCCGGGGGCGGCAGTGAGAGCCTCATTGCAGACCGCCTTGTAATACTCATCCCGTCCTTTCAGAGTTTTGTAATAGGGTTTGAATGGGGGAAACCCGCTGGTGTGGGTCAATAACTGACGCACCGTGACCTTTTCCTTCCCATTTGCGCCGAATTCAGGAAGATAGCGCACCACGGGGTCATCAAGGTGAATCTTTCCCTCTTCAATGAGAATCTGGACGGAGGTATTTGTGGCGACCATTTTTGTCAGCGAGGCAAGGTCGAAAACCGTGTCGGGTTTCATGGGAAGTGTTTCGGGTTGAAGAATGGAATGACCTGCGGCGTAGGGATATAAGGCATAGCCATTGCGACCAATGACGGCGACAGAGCCGGGAACCTTTTTCTCTCTTGCGCCGGCGTCCAGCGCGTTGAACGCCTTCTTGATGATTGCAGGGGCGAGACCCAGTTTGCGCACATCATTCGTCCATTTCAGCACAGGCGCCTTCGGCAGACCGCCCTTTTTTCCCGATGTTTCAATACCCATTATTACACTCCCCAAGATAAAAATAAAGATTATAGTAAGAAAAAAGCGAGAAATAGTTTTCACATTTCACCCCCCTGAATTAAAAGAATAATTTCGCTTTTCTTAATCAAAGAAAATCCATTCCCGCACTTTTTCCGTCAAGATTTTTTGCCCTTCTTATGGGGCAATTTTTTAAGTATATTTTTTACTTGATGAGGCGCAAATCGGGCGGAAGGGTTTGTCTTTGTGCGCTGAGGTTTGATGGATGAAACGAAGTTCAATATTCTTTCTCATTTTTCCGCTTCCGTATCTCTACCTTGCATTCCGCACCACGGGCGCGTTCGGATTTTTCAATGTTTTAAATCCCACAACCCAGCCGATTTTCATTGAATATCTGACCGCTTATCTTGCGGCAATTGTCATTTTTTGTTATGGGCTTTACCGCGTCTTGAGAGATGGGATGCCTGAACTCCGCATGATTCTTTTCATCTTTCTCATCACTTCCGCATGCGCCATTCTCATAACACCCTCCTCCTCATGCGACCTCTATTACTACGTATCCCACAGCGTTATTCAGGGGAAATATGGGCTCAATCCTTATCTCACCACAATCAATTCCATGCCCGCTGACGGCGCCGCATCATTCTCACAAACATCGGGTTATCCCCGCTACACACCCATGACTTATGGATATGTTTTTGCAATGGGATTGAAACTTTTATATGCCGTTGCGGCAGGACATGAGGAGGTCATATATATTTTGCTGAAGGTGATGAATATTGTTTTCCTCTATTTCACATATCTTTTCCTTCAGAAAACGGCAACACATTTCACGGGGCGACCCTGCGAGATACTGGGCGTATTATTTCTCCTGAATCCGCTGGTAATCATCCAGTATGTTATCAATGGGCACAATGACGTCCTGATGTGCCTTTTCGTCAGCATGTGGTTGTATTATTTATTCACGAACAGATACATCCCGGCGATTCTGGCAATGATTATTGCGTTGCATACAAAGGTGCCCGTTTTGTTTATCATTCCCTTTGTGATTCTTTACGTCTTCAAGGCGCATGTGCCACTATGGAAAATCCTTGTCGGGATTGTTTTAATACTGACATCCTTTCTTACTTATAGACTGGTTTATCATCTTCACGGCTTGCCTGTGGGCATCTCCACATACCGGATGAGCGTGGATGCAAGTTTTCCCCTTGCGACAGTATATATCCTTTCTTTTTTCAAGAACGTTACGGAAAATCTTTTTCTCTCAGCCATGAAGGCGTTTTTTCTTATCTGGGTTGCGGTTTATTTGATAAACATTTTTCTTTACAGAGGGGAAAAGGGCTCTCTGCAGGAAAAAATGGTTAGATATGGTGAAAGAATTTATCTTCTTTACATCGCCTTTTTCTCCTATGTGATTTTTCCGTGGTATTTTCTCTGGCTGGTTCCTTTTGTCGGATGGGTTAAAGACAGTGGGCGGCAGTTATTAACTTTTAGCGCCATATTCATGTGGGGCGAGATATATTATGCGTTTCTATATCCATTCACAAGTGGGCACTTGAATTATTATTATGCATCCGTGTTGATATTTTATTCTGTATCGGTGTTGATTTATATATTATTTCCGAGTGCACTTTTTTTCTTGAAGGAGCGATGTTCAGCGCATAGTTGATAATTTTGTAAGGTGTGGATTGGGAGATTATCGTGGCAAATCCTTGTATTCTTTATATAACGGCGTCAAGCGGGGATGAAGCGGAGAAAATATCTCACGCACTTCTTGAAGAAAGACTTGTTGCCTGTGTTAATATACTTGGAAATATCACCTCGCATTATTGGTGGAAGGGCGAGATACAGACCGGCAATGAGGTTCTCCTTATTGCAAAAACAATGGACACACTTGTCGAGCGCGCGGTCGAAAAGGTGAAGTCGGTTCATTCGTATGAATGTCCCTGCATTGTTTCCCTTCCCATCAGTGGCGGCAATCCAGCATTTCTTACGTGGCTGAAGGAGGAGACAGAAAACAGTGCGGGTTGAAATTATTATTGGAGGAATGATATGGAGACCATAGAGGCAATTTTGACAAGGCGAAGCATTAGAAAATACAAGCCCGAACCGGTTCCGGATGAAGTGGTGAAGGAACTGTTAGAGGCGGCGATGAGCGCACCATCAGCGGGCAATCAGCAACCCTGGCATTTCATCGTCATTCGCGACCGCGCCATCCTTGACGCCATCCCCGAGTTTCACCCATATTCGCAGATGCTGAAAGAAGCGACCCTTGGCATTGTTGTCTGTGGCGACCTTGAAAAACAGATTCATGATGGATACTGGGTGCAGGATTGTTCGGCGGCAACGGAAAATCTGCTCCTCGCCGCACATGCAAAAGGACTGGGCGCCGTCTGGCTTGGCGTGTATCCCCGCGAACCGCGTGTTATCGGCGTCAAAGAGCTTCTCAAACTCCCTGATTCTATAATTCCACTTTGTGTAATCTCACTCGGATTGCCCGCAGAGGAGAAACCGCCGGCAAAACGTTTTATCCCCGAACGGATACACTACGATAAATGGTGAATATATTCAAATCATACTGAAGGGAGCAACCAATGGTCAAAAAAAGTGAATTATTGTGGGTCGCAGGGGTCTTAATCCTTCTCATGTGGAGTATGCCGGCGAGTTCAATTGCGACCTACAATCCGGGTGATGTTGCGACTACGGTCACTGTGGAGGAGCGCGGCGTCTGGCTCAACCGAACTGAGATGTTTGTCCCGCGGGAAAAACTCATTAAGTTCCTTGACGACCTGAAAGATGCGCATTTCACATCAGTGTATGTTGACGTCTATTTCCAGGGCAGTATCATCTATCCTAACAGCCGGTATCTACCTGAATTTCCGGGGGTCTCCGAGCCGGACATCCTGACATGGCTAATTCCCGAAATCAAAAAGCGCGGGATGCGCGCTGAGGCGTGGGTGGAGTATGGCTTTTATGCTTTCCACACGCCGGACGCCAGTAAGACAAAGGACCGTGGCGTCTTTCTAAATGACAATCCTGAACTCATGGCTATTGCCGATGATGGGCTTGACCATCTCCATAATATGCAATGGGGCGATTTCTTTTCCCTCTGTCCCGCAAATCCGAAGTCTCATGAGCTCCTCATAAATGTGTTCACGGAAATTCTCGAACGTTATCCCCTTGACGGCATCAACCTTGACCGCATCCGCTTCCCGAACGAACATTTCTGCTTCTGCAATTATTGCAAAGAGCATTTCAAGAGCGATACCGGTCTTGAACTGAAACCTTACAAGGAAGGCACGACCGAATATCACAAATTTATGGATTGGCGTAAGGAGCAGCTCAACAAGTTCATGAAAATCGCCTCTGCAAAATTCCACTCCATTCGTCCTGGCTTGACGGTGAGTCTTTCCTCCATACCGCCGGAGAGTATGGATGCTATGGGGCAGGGATGGGACTACTGGCTCAAGGAGGGATACGTTGACGCCGCCATGCCCATGCTTTACGGGGATTCCAATTTCAAAGAGCGCATCATGAAGCTTAAGACATTCCCTTACTGGAGTGAGAAGATATTTCCCGGTCTGGATGCGGCGGGTCTCAGTCCTGAGGTCATACTTGAGCAGATAAAATTTGCAAAATCACAGGGCGCAAAGGGGATTGTCTTCTGGTATTCGGGCAGGTTGGGGGATGATTTACCGGTGCTGAAGTCCAGTCCTTTTGCCCAGCCTGCCGTCTCGCCACTTGGTAAAAAGTGATTACCCGCATGGATTTTTCAGGATGTCCGCCAGTATTTCAGCGAGATGTTCGCAGGCATCGCAAATGCACTTTGACGGAGGGACGTCAAAGCCGAGCATCTCCGGTTGGATGGCGATGATGGTGCTCTCGCACCTCAGGGAGTTGTGGAGATAATTTGTGAGCAGTTTGAGAGGCAGGCGGTTAGTGGAACATGAGGCACAGTTTTCCTGCTCCGGACTGAGAAGGGTTATTGAGCCCAGTTTTTCCCCGAGGTCGGCGGAATCAATAATTATGACATGAGTTGGGTTGTAATTTCTTATTTCACCTGTCAGATTTTCGGGCGTGGTGGCGCCGAAAAAGACCTTAGCACGCTTATCCATGAATAACTTATCAAGCCGCTCGTGGATTTTTTGAGCCGCCAGCATCCCTGCCCCGTCATCACCCATAAGTTCCGAGCCAACGCCAAGAATGGCGGTTCTCTCAGCCTTACGAAACCGCTCTCTCAGATTTTTCCTCACATTTATCAGGGTCTTTTGCATGAAAGACAACCTTCAGTTTTTGCGGATTCAATTGTGCGATTTCCACATCGGTGGTGAGTTCAATCGCCTTTTTGGGGCAGGACTCGGCACATTGTCCGCAATAGATACATCGGCTCAGGTCGATGACTGCCTCAAATTTCTTCTCGCCAATTTTGTTGATATTGATGGCACCGGTTGGGCAATCGCGCATGCACATTAAACAACTGATACACTTCTCCGGGTGAACGACGAGTCTCCCCCTGTAATTTTTCGCCATCTCCAGTTTTTCTTTAGGATACAGGACTGTGGCGGGTTTTTTTAAGAGGGAATGGAGCACCTCAAAGAGCATTCTTGCCGGTTTGGATTTCAGTTTGAGTTTCATGACTTCACAACGCCTTTCATCACCAGACTGATAAGCGTTTGAAGGATGGATAATGGCACCATGTATTTCCAACAGAGACCAATCATCTGGTCAATACGGATGCGGGCAAAGAGGGCATGGAACAGGGCGCATAATACAACTAAGGAAAAAACCTTCAGAAGGAAAAGCATAAAACTGATGACCGGTGGATAATTAAGCCCGAATGGCAGAAAAACCGCCGCAAGGAGTGAGCAACCCGCAATCATTTCAATGTTTGTTGCCAGCCTTATAATCGCCAGCAGTCCCCCGCCATATTCTGTGAATCCCCCTGAAACAATCTCCGTTTTTGCCTCAGGGATGTCAAAGGGCACCTTCTCCAGCTTGCCAATCAGTGCGACCAACGAAAGTCCGAAACCCATGATGTTGAACAGCAGGTAACCTGTGTGTCTATTGTAAAAGGCAATCTGCTGGGAGAGCGACCATGTATTGGCGAGGATGGACGGGCTGAGGAGTACCATGAAGAGCGGGATTTCATAAGCGAAGAGCTGCGTGATGGAGCGCAGTGCGCCCACGCGTGGATAAAGCGAAATAGAATACCAGGCTCCCACGAAGAAGGCAAGGGTGGGGATTGTCAGAAGGTAGATTATTACAATGATATCCCCGTTGAATGAGAAGAGGGAGTGACTGCTCCAGAGCGGAGTATATAAAAAGGCGGCAACGGATGCAGTCAGGGATAATTTCTTCCTTCGATAAGAGCTTGATAAAGTCTGCAATTGGCTGAAACCAGGGAGGACCCACACGGTTCTGAAATCGCGCATAGATTTTCCGGTCAATGTATTCCCCTGCCATCCCCAGAAGGAAGACAAACAGAAAACCCGGAAATATAAGTGTGGCAAACAATACTGTCACGTGGTTGCCCCGTCCGTTTTATCGATGTTCCATCATCTCATGGAGGACCTTGCCCGGTATTGACATGTCAATCCCCCGCTTCAGATACCATGCGATGCTGTATTCACGAAGCGTCTCCCAGGTGATGGTCTCAACATCTCGCCTGTCGTCATGTTTGATGGAGAGCGTTCTGTGCGTGCAGGAGAAGCAGGGGTCAATTGCCGCAACCACAATCGGGATATCGGCAAGGTGATGGTCCTTGAGCATATGTTTGACCGTCTGGATATTGGCAAGGGTCGGTGCGCGCACCTTGACACGTTCAGGATATTCAGTGCCGTTGGACTTGACGTAGTGAATGTCTTCGCCGCGTGGGGCTTCATAGCTACTGACGGACTCTCCCGCGGGAATTTTCCGCGGTGCCCTGACGCTGATCGGTCCATCTGGGAGGTTCTGCAAGACCTGGCGGATGATTTTATATGATTCCATGAGCTCATACAACCGAACGACCGCGCGACCGAGGACATCATTATTCTTTGTTGTGATGACCTTGAAGGAGACTTCGGAATAGGCGGCATAAGGGTCGTCGCGGCGAATATCAATGTCAACGCCTGAGGCGCGTCAAGTCGGTCCAATAGCGCCCAGTCTCAGTGCATCCTCGTGAGATAAATTTCCAACATTCTTCAGTCTCTTCAGAACAGTTGTCTCCTCAGTGGCAACGCTGATATAGTATTTTGTGCGTTCCTCTAAGGTGGAGAGCCCCTTCAGTACTTCCTGCGTCTGTTCTGGTGTGACATCCCGACGAACGCCGCCAATTGTATTAATGGCATAATTCACGCGATTGCCCGTGAGGAGTGCGAGAAGGTCAAGCACAATCTCTCTATCGCGCCAGGTATACATCAGGAGTGTCTCAAAACCGATCTCATGTCCGGCGACTCCAAGCCACAAAAGATGGCTATGGATACGTTCCAGTTCTCCCACAAGCATGCGGATGTAAAGAGCCCGGCGCGGGACAGACAGACCGGCAATCTGCTCAACAGCCTGGACAAAGCATGTAGAGTGCGAGTGGGAACAGATGCCGCAGATCCTCTCTATTAGATACATGGCGCGGATGTAGCTTCGCTCTTCACACGATGAAAGTCCGCACATCTTTCACCATCTCCTTCGGGGGGAGATTGAGCGGGATATGGATTTTGATAATGCTCATTATGATGGCGGCGATAATGACGATGTACAATAGATACCGGAATCGTCCCCACCGCTCCTTCTCATATACCTCCACTTCCTCAGGGGTACGAGGTTGGGAAAGACTGATGCCGCTGATGAAGAGCACGGGTATGAGACCTGCACAGACAGAGAGTTCAAAAACCGCCGCCAGCGGGCAGTCCAGGCGAAAGATGAAAATGGTGAGTATCGTGCTGGTGATGAGGAGCCCGATAGCAGACCTCATAAGGCTTCGCGAAAGCACTGTCCAGAGCGCCGCAAGGGTCATCGCTATGAGGACGATTATGTTTATGGTCATAATGGTATCCTCTCACATTAGAGAGAATAAAAAGTGTTCCGAAAATAGTGGGAAAAGCACGCCCACTATGATAATCATGGCGGAAAAGAGTATGGAAGGGAATACAAATCCAGCCTCTTTAATTCCCATGAACTTTTCATTCAGAACCCCGAAGAAAACACGTCTCTGCAGGGATAGAAAATAAGCAAGGGTGATGATGCTTGCAAAAATGGCGATTGCGGCAAAGAGGTAATCATGGGATGTCCAGAGTGCAAGTATGATAATCAGCTTGCTCCAGAATCCCGAAAAGGGTGGAATGCCTGACGTGGAAAGGCGGGCAATAAGGGAACTTCCGCCGGTAACGGGCATTTTCTCCGCCACATTGTATCCATGTCCCTTGAACCGGTTTGGCTTTCAATTGCGGCGGAATTAATGAACAGAAGTGAGATGAACAGTGCATGGTTGAACAGTAACTGCTTCCTTCTCCATGGCTAATAGGCAAAAAGAGCATACAAGGTTGGCACCGGTGGCGCATAATGTGACAATCTCCTTCAACGCCTTTAACCGACGCGGCATGATGAGGATAAGCGCACCGGCAATGAGTGGCAGGGAAATCATGTCCATCATCAGCAGATTTGGCGGAACGTTTATTATAACGGGATTCCCACCCTGTGTGAAGTGATGACCTGAACAAGGGCGGCAGGATACTTTATGAATATCCCGCTTAAAAGGGAAGAAAGGGCAAATATCATCACACAGATGACCATGACCGGCGAGCCCTCTCGTGTGTCCTTGATGGACGGTTCACCTAAGAATACATTATTAAAAATCCTGAATAGATAGAGGATGGTAAATACTGCCCCGATAAGGAAAAGCGTAACTAAGAGATACTGACCATCCCTGATTGCCCCCGTAAAGACAAGATATTTGCTAAAGAAGCACCCGAATGGCGGAATACACATCACTGATAAGGCGCACAGAAGAAATGAGACCGCTGTGACAGGCATGGTGCGAATCAGACCGCCCATCTTTGTAATGTCTCTTGTGTGAGTTTTCTGCTCCACGATACCAGCCGAGAGAAAAATTCCTGCCTTCCCAAGCCCATGCATCATGATATAAAGCAGTCCACCTGCGGTGCCGATATCCGTTACCGTTGATAATCCAAGAAAGATATAACCCGTCTGGCTGATTGTGGAATACGCAATAATCCTTTTTATGTCCCTCTCGATAAAGGCAGCCCCACCGGCAATAAGGGTGCTTGTGGCGGCGATGAAGGGCACTATGAAATGCCAGATGTTATCCAGCTTAATCGTTAAAATAAGAGCCGTGCAAAGACATAAACCCCGATTTTTTACCAGAACCGCCGCATGAAGAAGCGCCGTGACAGGAGTGGGAGCAACACCGGCGTCAGGAAGCCATGTCTGTAAGGGCAATACGGCTGATTTTGATAAAAGCCCCGCCATTATGAGAATCACGATGAATTGAGAAAGGTGTCCATCCTGGATGCGGTCTCTTATGAACAAGATGTCGAAGGAGCCTGTCTGCTGGTGGAGGAAGATAAAACCGAGAAGCATGGCAAGAGAACCGGCGACGGTCATAAGAAATGACTTGTCCGCACGCCTGACGTCCTCTTTTCCGCGGTAAAAGCCGATTAAACGTCAGGTGGTAATCGCCGTCAGCTCCCAGAAGATGTATAACTGAATCAGATTGCCGGAAAACACAAGTCCCATCATGGCGCCCAAGAACAGAACAATCATGAAGTAATACTCATTCTGATTCTCATACCGGCGAATATAATCCATGGAATATAAAACCACGATTGCTCCGATGAACGAGACAAGACAAGCCATGAAGACTGCAAGACCATCGGCAATAAAGACCATGTTGTGCAGATGGCAAATGAGGCTCCCACAAGGACAAAGGCAAGCCAGTTACGCAACCTTTGAGAAATGTGTGATGCCAGAGGCAGGGTGAAAGAACCAATTAGCGGGAGAAGCACAGCGCCAATTATGACAAGTTCCTTGTTCATGGTAAAAAAGCATTTTTCTTTTGAATGACACAATACATGAAAAAAAACCAAAATAAACTAAAAAGGTGGGAATTTATGTCAAGAAAATAACCGTTTCTGTCTGACGTGTCTGACATGTCAGACCTGTCAGACTTTCAAGCCTGCCATCTTCTATCAGGAAGCTTTTAATTCTCGTGTGGTGGTGTCATTTATCGTTTATCTTTTTTCACCTGAATTTGCCTGACGGATGATGGGACCTGACGTCAAAACCCACGCATGTTTGTTGAGCACAAGACATTGCCCCCCGTGCTTGTAATGAGGAGGCATCTATTACTCTCCGTTTTGGTGCAATAACTTCATCGGTAATATGGCAAGAATGTTAGAGCAAACCATGAAATGCAGGTTGTAATTATGCCTAATATAAGTCCAATCCAGAACCATTTAAAGAACGTTATGCGGATATTTTTTTCTTTTTCTATTATCCCTAAAGCAATGATATTAGCAGTTGAACCTACCAAAGTCATATTCCCCCCAAGGCAGCCGCCGAACAAAAGCGCCCACCATAGGGGTTGAAGTGCAAACCCCAAATTTTTGAAACTTTGCACTATAGGTATAAACGCCGTTACTAAAACCACATTGTCGAGGATAGATGAACCAAACGATGACGTCCAGATTATTGTGCCGATTAATACCGATGGATTGGTTCCTGCCGCAGATAATATCTTCCTGGCTAAAACATCAGTTACTCCTGCATATTTTAATGTTCCTGCCTCGGCAAATAAAAGCAAAAAGAATAAGAGTGTCCACCATTCAACGTCTTTCTCAATGTAACTTCGCGCCTTCTTCCATTTCCAAATCATTACCAATCCGGCAGAAATCAACGGAATGCTCAAAAGTAAAGTATTGGTCTCCAAGTTCAATAAAAGTTCTAAACGATGATGTAGAGCAATGAAAAAGAGAGTAAAACCAAAAATGCTCAGCGCTATTTTTAGTTGTCTTTCGGGAGGAACGGAGATGAGTCTCATAAATATTTCATTGGCACCAATTTTCTTTATCCTTTCGTCCAGTATTTTCATCTCCTTGCGATACCAGACCATTACCAGCGGAATAATGCTTAAGATGCAAAGCCACATTAAGGGAAACGCCTTAACAATGAAGTCTTCAAAAGTAAGTCCAGACTTGGAAGCAATTAAAATACCGATTGGATTCCCAAGGACCGTGCCTGTTGAACCAATATTGGTGGCAAAGACACTGATAATAATATAAGGAGTGGGCTCTACCTCGAAGAGGTCGCAAATCTCTAAGATTGCCGCTACCATAAATATGATGGATGTGACTTCGTCAACACAACATGAAAGTAGAGCGGAACATACAACTAAAATAAAAACGAATTTCTTGGCAGTCAAATTTTTTATTCTCAGGATGATGGTAATTAACCAACCAAAAAACCCAAACTCCTTAAGCAATCCCACCAGAACCATCATTCCTACCAAAAATAGAATTACCTCTAACGATGCAAACTTCATCAAACTTTCCAGGTCCACCGTGTGGGTTACCAGAAGTATTCCCACTCCTAAAAAAGCAATCGCCACGCGAAAATCCCAGAAGAGAAGCGTTGCAAAAACTGAAGCTGAAAATATAATAACAGCGATCATTTGTTGAGCATTCAGACCTAATTTATGACTGGCAGACGCCAGCAGGGTAATTAGAAAGAATAAAAGAATAAATTTAAGAGTTAATCTGCTCACCATCCTACCTCTTTTGTGTATGCCTTAATAATATCTTCTCTTGCCACAATACCTACGACTTTTTTCTCTTTATTTAAAATTGGAATGCGCCTCACATTCTGGGTAAGCATGAGGCGTGCCACTTCACATAAGCTTGTATCCTCATCCACAGATACTACTTCTTTTCGCATTAATTGGGAAATTGTCAAATTTGCCAATTCTTCGAATTTCTTTTTAATTGATACGGAATTCTCCTTGTAAATAAAACTGCCTATTTTTTCGATATAGGAAGGAAAAATATTTTTTAAGATATCTTTTTCCGTAAACATCCCTATCAACTTTCCATGCGCATCGATTACAGGTAATCCACTGATTTTCATCTTAAGCAAAAGACCTAAGGCATCTCTGGCGTTATCATCGGGCTTCAAACTAACTACATCCTTTGTCATTATTTCTTTTATTTTCATCTCTTTCTCCTTTAATGAAAAGACAAGGATTTTATTTTTTGAAAGAAGCATATCAGGTCAAAAAATTTCACCATCAGACTAAAAAGTCGGCAATTCATGTCAAGGAAATAACTAATTTTGTCGGACGCGTCGGACATGTCGGACTTGTCAGACGTGTCAGACTTTTTAATCAATCATTTTCTATCAGGAACTTTATAATTCTCTGGTGGCGTTATTTATCGTTCATTCTTTGCCACCTGAATTTGCTTGACGGAAGATGGGACCTGACGTCAAAACCCACGCATGTCTGTTGCACGGCAAACCATTGTCGTACTCCCTGCTTATAATGAGGAGGCATCCATAACTCCTCTTCTTAATGCCTTTGAAAAAGTTATTCAAGCAAACCCCACTCTCAGCCTGAGGCTCATCGTTGTTAATGACGGCAGTAGTGACAGGACGCCGGAGATTTTGCGGGCTTTTCAGAACTGTCTTCCCCTTGAAGTTGTCAACCATGACAGGAATATGGGTCTGGGTCATGCAATCAGGACCTGCCTGCGAGAGGCGGTTGCGCACGTCGACTCCGACGATGATGTGATTGTCTGCATGGATTCGGATAATACACATCTGCCGGAATATATTCCCAACCTTCTGAAAAAGATTCGCGATGGAGCGGATATCGCCATTGCCTCGCGATACCAACCGGGGAGTCGTGAGGTCGGCGTCCCCTTCATGAGACGGCTTTACAGTCGCGGAGCGCGGCTCTTATTTACCATATTTCTCCATCTCCATGGGGTCCGTGACTATACATGCGGCTATCGCGCATATCGTGCAGGTTTGATAAGGCGCGCCCTTGAGGAGTACGGCGATGGCATCATTACGCGCAATGGGTTTGCCTGCACGGATGACCTGCTTGTGCGGCTTGCCTCACTCACGAATAATATTGCCGAAATCCCGTTCGTCTTGAGGTATGATAACAAGGTCGGCAGGAGTAAACTCCCGCTTTTCACGACAATTTTGGAGACAATGAAACTCTTTCTTTGTCGAAAAAAAAGGAATAAATGATGTCTATGGATTCTCAAGACCCCCGCATGCTTATTCCCTGTGCACGCGCCCTTGCCGACTCAGGGCGGAAGATGGAGGCTGAAACGCTCCTCAAAAGGGCTTGTGAGGTCGATGTGGAGAATCCGGCTCCGCTCATCTTCCTCGGCATTCTTTATTACGATATGGGACGTTTTGGTGAGGCGATTGCCGCCTTTAATGAATGTCTGAAAAGACAGCCGCGAAATGCCCTTGCGCGCAGTTACCGAGCCCTTGCACAGTTTGCCTCCGGTGAGCGCGGGGAGGCACTTGGATTTTTCCGAGAAAGCGGCATTCCCGAAAGTAATGTCGATTTCCTTGCCCGTTTTTGCATACTTTTTGAAAATGAATTACTGGTGAATCAAGGCACACCGTCAGATGCTGATGAGGAACCTCCACCAAATGCCGGAATGCCACTCAGGTCTTCAGAACGTAGAGAGATTTTGAAATCCTCCATGAAGTGCCTCGATTCTGGAGATTACGCATCGGCGGCAAAGGGTTTTCGCACATTGTATGAGCAGGGTGTTCATACGAAAGAGGTGGTCTTTTATCTCGCACTATCCCTCATGGAACTCGGACGTTATGAAATGGCAAAGAAAATCATTCTTGAACGTCTGAGAGAGGAATCAGACAGCCCCGACCCTCATCTGATGGTGCTGTTGGCGAATGTTTATCTACTTCTCAAGGAATTTGACCGCGGATTTACACTTCTAAAGTCTGTCCCTGTCCATGGACCGGATGATTATAACGTCACTTATTCGCTTGGCATCGCACATCTCTTATCGGGTGACAGGGAGCAGGCACGGGAATGGTTCGTCCGCGCCTTCCGCAATTATTATATAGATACAGTGCAGGGCAACCTTCTGCCACTTCTCAAAAAAATATCTCTCCTTACATAACATTTAAGAATTTGAGGATTAGAGAATTTGAGAATTGTTGTAGGAAAATATAAAATCAGACATGGATTTTATTTCGGGGTATTGTCGGTGCGCCGAGACTTCTCATAAAATCGTTGAACATTTTCTCATCTGCCGGCAGGCACGGGTCATTGCGGAAACGCAAGGTGTAATAGCGTCTTGTCAGGGGGAGGAAATCCTGCGGCGCCGAACCGTTCCGTATGGCGACCGTGGCGAATTCGAGCGGGGTCTGGGATGGGTGGCGTTCAAATCCTCGTTCGCGAAGGTGGGCAAGGATTTTTTCATAGACCCATGTGATCTCAGCGCCCTTATAGCGACGGGAGGAACTCTCCTGTACAACTCTTTTTTTATCCTGCCTGAGGCGTTTGAAAATGTAGCCCAGGGCACTCAGTAAGAGCAGGATTATTCCGGTAGGCATCAGCCAGGTCATTATATGACCAATCTTCGGGATGCTTTTTCCCTTCTGGAGGAAGAGTCTGATGCGAAGGGTTGCGTTATCCAGCACCCTGCCAAGCCCGCCTGTCAGTCCCCGCAGATGGTGTCCGATTCGCATCTGGTCGTTTATATTGTAATCAATCACATATTGGTACCAGTGGAACTTGATTGTGTCGTATATTTTTTGAATGGCATCAGGAACCCATGTTCCGGTGGTTTCGCGGATGCGTCCCGCCGGCGGTGTGGGGTCAAAACTGAGCCAGCCGGTCTCATTGAACCAGACCTCCACCCAGGAATGGGCGTCCTGGCGGCGGACGATAAAGTATTCGCCGTAATTATTCCACTCATCAGTATAGAATCCGTTAACCACGCGCGCCGGCAGACCAATGGTGCGGCAAAGCATTGCCATGGCGGTTGCAAAGAACTCGCAATGTCCCGTCTTGCGGTCAAAGAGGAATTCAACTATGGGGTCTTCTGTCCCCTTTTCCGTAAAATCAAGGCTGTATGTATAATTGGTTCTGAGAAAGTTTTCAATCCTGACGACTTGTTCAAACGGTGTTTTCGCTTGTTTTGTTATCTCATTTGCCAGGTTTGAGATGCGTTCGTCCAGTCCCCGGCGGGGTAGCTGGAGATACAATCTTGACAGGCGGGCATAAAAACGTGAATTAAGCAAGTCATCCGATGGCGGTTGAATCTGAGATGAAAGGTTCTTCCTGGCATCCTCATCCTCAAGTAGTGAATAAGCAATATAGGAAATCTTTTCATACATGCCCCGCGTGAGGCGTACTGAGTTTGCCTCATTGTCAATAATCATTTCATAGGGCTGTGAGAAAGAAAAAGCATAAGGATAGCTGGCGGAAAAGATGTATGGCAGGGCGTCCGGTTCGAGAAATACCCTCTGGATAAATCTGCTGACCTTCATGGAGGGTCGGCTCATGAACGAGACGTGTCTTGTGGGTGGCATATAAGCACTCATGCTTGTGGCGCGGGCACTCTTGAACCATCGTTTCCCGTCGTAGAAATCGAGAGATGTCCCGCGCATATAGATAGACGGGACACGCATAACTTTTCCGCTCTGGTCAAACGGCTGAACCCTGAGCATGACCTTTGGGTCTTTCTTGACGCCTGCCATGGAACCGAGGTCAACTGTTTCGCTATAGCCCATGGCAGGTGCCTGTTGATAGAGGCTTCCAAGGTTTGATAAAAATCTCTGGGTGGAAAATCGTGGTATCAGGAGGAATAAGAGTCCTCCAACAGGCAGGAGCATCAAAAGAATCAGTGCGGTAAATTTGGACAGGTAGTTGAGCCCGAAAAATGAGGTGTCCAGCCGTGGTGGGATGGGTTGGGGAAAACCGGGCACATAGACACTCGATGCCCTCAGCGTCTCTTCCTGCTCCGCCTTTATCGTGACGGTCAGCATCCCCACTGTGAATAAAAACAGATACCCCGTAAGAAACAGGGCAAATATCAGTGAATCCGTGATAACCGTACTGCTGACGCACAGAAAAAAACAGAGGGCAAGGGTCTGCATCTCGTCACGCGGCTGCATCGGATTGGAAATCTTGTTCAGAATGAGATAGAAGAAGAGGAGAAGAAGTGAGAGGAGGAAGTCATAGCCGGCAAGATAAATCGCCGCCAGAAATGAGACAATGGTCATGAATGTCCATAAAAACGGCGGTAGTTTTTTTAAGGGGGAATTTGGACTGATAGTGATTGTAACAAGTCCTGCGAAAAGTATGAGAACACCCAGATTCACCTGGCCCATTGCCGCAAGTGCCATAATAGACCAGTAAATCAGGGCATATATTATCGTCAGAACAACTGGAAATTTTTGTGTTTTTTCTTTATGTTTCATACATAAAGTATATTTACTCATGCAGGTGAGTCATGTCAACAGATCTGAGAGTGTTACAATCCCTTGAGCCATTTCGGATAAGGGTTTCCGCATAAGAGGTGGGGATTTTTTCCTTGCATCTTTTGTATGCATGGAGTGATAGAAATTATAATATTTATTTTAATAAGCAGGGAAGTCAAAAAAATGGCTCGTATTGCATTCATCACCCTTTATGATGAATTTGCCCACGGGACACGCATCCTTGTTGCAAATCTGAAAAAGCACGGTCATTTCGCCTGTATGATATGCTTCAAGTCCTATTCTCAGGAACCGCTTTCAAATGTGAAGGAATTATATGATGGCATGCACATCCAGGTTCTCCCGTGCACGGGGGATAACATCAATGCCTATTCCTATCCGCCATTGCCAAAAGAAGACCAGATTCTGCTTGACCTCCTCCGGCGTCTCAAACCCGAC
>Ga0172366_10000287_pt1 | contig 34859 bp, 24 predicted proteins | sample LakKivSesite69cm_FD_114533 | JGI IMG/M metagenome (GOLD analysis project Ga0172366, IMG submission 114533) | Sediment microbial communities from Lake Kivu, Rwanda - Sediment site 69cm | ecosystem: Environmental > Aquatic > Freshwater > Lake > Sediment | place: Rwanda: Western Province, Lake...
GCCACGGCGTCACCGGGATTGCGCATGCCATGCGGCTTTCCCGCGGCATAGAAAATCACGCCATACGGACCGACCCGCTGGCCGATGGTCTCCACTTCCCCTTCCAGCACAACGATTGACACATCGTACCTGTCCGCATGGGGCTCATAACCCGCGCCAGGCATGAGAACAGAGGTGTGGCAGTTCAGTCTGCGCAGATACCTCGTCGAACCGTCGAAGACCAGATGCGTGGTGAACCCGGACTTGGCCTCACCATCCTGGGGGCTGAACATACTGAATTCACCGAATGGTAGCTCCGACTGCCCTTTCCTCACCCCGGCGGTCCACCTGAACATGAGGTAGTTCGCCGGCGCTTCGCTCCTCGTCTGAAGCGTGTGGGGGAACTGCGACGGGTAGTAGACGAACCGGCCCGGCCTGAGCCGCACGGTCTGCTTGCCTTCGCGCAAATCAGCCTCCGGCAGGATGAGATCGACTTCGCCGGACAAGACCAACAGCACCTCCTCTTCATGGTGCGAATGCGGCGGATGAGGACAGCTGTTCGGCATTAGCACCGAAGCATGGCAGGAGAGATCGTGCATTCCCCTGGTGCATCCCCTGAACAGCGGATACGGTTTCCAGCCCGAGCTCTCATCCGGTGAGAGGGGAACGTTTAGGGGGTACGCCTTGCTGGCTAGGCGAGGGCCGGATGCCTTCCCTGCGCTCCTAAGCATCGATAAGACATAGCCTGGATCGACCTTTTCCTGCCTGATGCGGACCATGCCCCTCGACAGCCGCCTCGCAGCGACGAGCCACTCAACCACCCACTGGGTCAGCCCGTACCCCAGTACCTTGTTCTCTGACAGTATGACCGCCCTTCTCGGTGCACGGCCTTCTCTGATCTCTCCCTCGCCGATCCACCGGCCGGTTTCCTTCATGCTCTGATACGCCTTGCACCGAACGCAGGGGATATCGTCCCGACTTGGGCGCCTCCCCATCAGCATCTCCCGGGCATAGACTATCCTCTCATTGTTCAACGATGCCATCAGTCCGTCTTCAAAGACCTTGCCGTAGTCACCCCAGTAGTTCACCGGACAACCAAGTAGCCTGCCGTCATAGTTGACCTGCGGGCTCGCCCACAGCTCAAGGCAACATTGGCGCAGCATGTACTCCTGCCCGTAGCGCGCCCTGAACTCACTTCGCGTTGCCACTCCCAAACCAATCTCTCTCCTCACCAACCCCGCATCCCCTATGGGCGAGAAAGGTTCGGTGTAGAGATCCTCCCAAGAGAGCTTCGGGCGGAACTCCATGTTCAAATCCGCAGCCATGGCGCGTGCTTTGCTGATCTCATGCTCATTGTGGCCAAAAACGACATATGACCAGGACAACTCCGGAAGATGGGAACGATAGCGGACTTTGTAGGCGTTGATCTTCCCAATGTGCTCGATGACCCTGTTGAAGTCACCGTTCACCCGGTAGAGCGGATAGGTTTCCTGGCTTGCCCCGTCGATGGAAACCGTCAACCTTCTGAGCTTGTACCTGACTAGGCCCTCCAAGACATCATCGTCGACGTCATTGAGATTGACGCCGTTGCCTGCGTGCAGGGCGACGTTACGCTTGTAGGCATACTGCATCATCTCGAGCAGTTCCCTGTTGAGAAAGATCTCCCCCCAATTCGACAACTCGATTTTCGATATCCACGGGTTCTCGTCGATGATCCTCTTGAAATCCGAGAGCTTGAGGAACCCGGCACCGAGGGCCCTCGCAGTCTGGCCGGTTCCGGTGGGACACGACGGGCATTTGAGCTGGCAGACTGTGGAGGCTTCCAGGCGTATGCTCCGCGGATTGACTATGACTTTCTCAGTGTGCGGCATTCCGGACAATGGGGCCCTCACCCTTCACCGCATGAATGTTCTGCCGCAATCCCCATGCCTACCAGCCATATCTCTCAGGTCCCCACTCCTTGGTGATCTGTTCCTGTTTCGCGAGGACGAGGGTTCTGGAAGGGATGTCCTTGCTGGCGATGGTTCCCGGCCCGAGTATGCTGTACGGCCCAACTTTGGTTCCCGGCATCATGATGGCATTAACGCCGGTGCGGCAGTACTCCCCGATGTAGGTCTCGTTGCCCCCGACTCGAGGTGCCTCCTTCCTGCCCCTGACCGTGTGCGTGACCGGCATTTCGTCAAACCTCACATATGCCGTGACGGTTCCGGTGCCTATGTCGGTCGCCGTGCCTATGACCCCTGAGAGCTTGCAGTAGTGATAGAGGTAGACGCCGTTCATGAGGACCCCCTCGAACTCTGCACAGTGGCTGATGATGCAGTCATTGCCCACGACCGAGCGACTGCCCAACTTGCAGTACTCACGGATCTTGGCACCGTTGCCGATGATGATGCTTCGGCCAACGAGTGCGCCCTTGGTTAGGGTGGTGTGGGAACCGATGGTCACGTTGCCCTCGATGATGACTCCGCTGCCGATTCGCGACTGGGGGCCGATCCTGATGGGCCCATGGATTTCGGCTTTCTCCGAGATCTCGGCGCCGTCGGCAATCTCATTCCTACGCAGTCCCCGGTTGTGATATTCCGCCATTTCCTGGTTGGCCTCAAGGAGGTGCCATGGCTTGTCGACGTCGATGAAGAGATCCCTGGTTTCCACAGCACCTACTGTCTCGCCCGAATCAACCATGTCCTGCAGGGTCTGCGAGAGATCGGCCTCCATTGGGGGCATTGCCCCGACGTCGAGCCTTGTAGTCATCCCAGGGTGTGCCCTGACGTATTCCCTCGCCTTCCCGCTGAGGATGGCCACCCCGCAGAGACGGTGGGGGGGACTGCTCCGAGAGTGGGAAGAGACGGATCTAGCCTGACCGTCGGCAACGCCTGCGCAGAACCAGTCGCTAGGCTCTTCCTGACTCATCTTGTGTACCAGAGTGGCCGCGTCAAGCTTCGGCCTCCATGCATCGTGCAGAGCCTTGTAGCTTTCGATGGTTGCGACAACGTCTCCGTAAAGGACGTAGAATGGATCATCCTTCAGCTCCTCAAGGGCTAACATCAGACCACATGCCGGGCCGTTCAGGTCCGTCTGCGTGATGAACACCGCGTCGTCCACTCTTTCATTCAAGACAGCGCTCTTCACCTGCTGTTCGAGATGGTTGGTCACGATCGCGAACTTGCGTACTCCCAGCGACCTCAGACACCTTATCTGGTGAGCGATTATTGGGACATTGCCAACGGGCAGGGCGGCCTTCGCCTTTGTCTCCCCGTAGGGCCAGATTCTTTCCCCCCGGCCAGCCGCTAGTATCACCGCCGAATCGATCATGTGGCATGACCCTTGAAGTCGGAACAGCCTGCCACCTTAAATCTACATCCGGACTCGTGCAGTCGTTGTTGCGAGCAACTGGCATGAACGGCCTCCGTCTTGTGGGAGGATAGCCGCGCCTCGCCCTAGGGATGGCCTTCGTATCCACTCCATCCAGACAAGCGATCTCCGGTCTCCAGATTAGGTCCCCCCAGGTGGGCTGATCCAGGCGGAACTCTCACACATCAATTCCCGCAACCGCCAAACAGATCCGAGAGGAAGGACGAAATGCACCACTGATGCCTGATCCAAAGGAATAATAGGGCGCAATCGTAGGTTGACGCGAGATGCTGGGTCACCCGAAGCTCAGGTACCGGGAACTGAATACGGCAGCACACCAGGCCCTCTACATGGCAAGGATCAGGAAGCTTCAGTATGCAGACCCCGGGGAGCTCCATCGCTACCATGCATCTCTCTTGAGCAGAGCCATGCGGTTTGCTGCCGATACGATCCCGTACTATCACAGGCTGTCGAAAGGCGCGCAAGGGAGTCCGAACAACCTGCGGCAGCTTGGAGACTTCCCCGTCGTCACGAAGCAGGATGTCATTGGTGATCGAGCGGCATTCCTGAACCCAAACGCTGACCTGTCTGGAGCATGGCGGAACAATACGTCGGGATCCACTGGGACGCCCTCGACCTTCTACTTTGACTGGAAATCCGCCAGAATCAACAAGGCACTGTACCGGTTTTCCATGTTCGAGTCCGGCATGAGGCCCTGGCACAGGCTGGGCAGGGACTACACCACCTCCCCAAAGCCCACCAGGTGGTATGAGTCATTCGGCTTCATGCGAACGAGGTGCTTTTCCACCTTCGAGCAGGGCGGCATAACCGCCAGGAAGATGGCGAAGTGGCGGCCCCATGTGCTCTACCTGACTCCGTCCCATCTGCAGCTGTTGTGCTATGGGGCGCTTGAAGAGGGCATCGCCCTGTCCGTCAACATCGTCCTGACCCAGGGAGAGACTCTCCTCGAATCCCAGAGGAAAACGATCATGAACACCCTTCAGGCCGATATCCGTGACCAGTATGGTTCGGCGGAGTTCCCCCGGATAGCCTGGGAATGCGAAGAAGGCAACTACCACATCCTTCCTGAACAGATCGTAGAGGTCTTGGACGAGAAGGGCGAAACCGTGTCCCCGGGAGAAAGGGGACGCATCATCTGCACCCAGCTCCGCAACACCATCATGCCCCTGATGAGATACGACACCGGGGACCTGGCCGTGCAGGGAGACTATGAGCCATGCAACTGTGGAAGAAGGCTCCCGACCCTTGTGTCCATAGAGGGAAGGGATGACTCCTTCATAGTCAACAAGACAGGCGAGCGCATCTCCCCCAGGGTCCTCGACGGCTCGCTCTCCCAGAACCCCGAGATCCGCATCTACGAGGCCTACCAGAGGCAAGAGGGACAGCTTCTCCTCAGGCTGGTATTGAAAGACCCCGGAAGCGACCCCTCCTCGCTCACGGGGGTTTCGGCCTTGAGAAAGGGGTTTGGGGATGGTGTGGATCTCACGGTAGAGGTGGTTGAGGACCTGCCCCTCCAAGCTTCGGGGAAGAGAAGGGTCATGACCAGCACATTACCTGCCTCGAGAATCAACACGTAGAAGCCTGCCTGCTCTGCGCTGTCGCTCCAAGCTCCCCTCTGGGCCATGACCAACGAAGTCGAGCAAGACTGGCCGTCCAAGCGTGAAGAGAACAATAATAGGCAGCCCAGCCCTTCAGATGGCGGCCTCGATCAACTGAGATGATGGGGCGTGAGCAAAGCAGTGGAACCCGCACCCGTTGGTGGCGGGAATGGCACCGCCGACTGCGGTGCCTTGGCCCTTATCGAGGGGAGATATGCCGACGACTCGGCCGCCCTTGACATTCTGCAGTCCCGCATCCTTGCTCGAAGCTCGGTCATTGTCAGAAGGGCCGTTGAAGGCACCGCAGAGGCAGAGGAGGCCCTGAGGACCGCCCAAGCCGCCTTCCTGGTGGGCAGGACCGGGGGCCACGGACTCCTTGCCTCAGTTGGCCGGGAGCTTGGCATTCAGCTGCCCTGCCTGCCGGATACCGACAAAGTACATCCTGAAAGCTTCGCGATCAGGACAGCCGATCTGGACGGGAAGAGAAACGTCCTTCTCCTCGGGGCCGATCAAAGGGGAACCATCTACGGCGTCGGAGAGGCCCTTCGGTCCATCACATATCTTCCCGCGGCAATCCGGATCCCCCAGATCGACGTGAGGGAGAAGCCGGCCTTCAGACTGAGGGGGCCGGCCACGGGATCAGGGCCCAACCCTGCCCTGGTGGAGCTTGGACAGATGCGGCCCCAGACGGAGGAGGAGAGACTGTGGGCGTTTCAGGACCACGCGTTCCTCGGAGCGAACGTTGCCCACGACTTCGACCGTGAATGGGCGAAGGATCTCGGGCTCATGACCTACCTCAGCAGCTGCGTCAACGACCTCCCCGGAGGCTTCCCCGAGGAATGGGCCGCAACCCCCCACAACTCCCTCCACATCAAAGTCAACAGCTATTTCCGCAAGCGCTACGTCTGCCCGTCAATCCCCGCGGCCCGGAAGGCGATACTGGAGAGCTTCGAGAGAAGGTTCCGCGACTCCCCTGAGGTGGACTTCTTCGCCACCAAGTCCGGCGATGTCGCAGGGTGCGCCTGCGGCAAGTGCATGCCCTACGGGCGCACCTTCATGGCGCTCCTCCGCGAGGTCGCGGACATCCTCCACAGGTACCACCCCGCAACCAAGGTAATGGCCGCGAACCAGAACCTGACCGACGAGGGAGACCAGGCCATGCTGGACTACCTGAACGAGGGCGACTCCAGCTGGTTTTGCTCCCTCAGATACGGGCCGGGGAGCAATGAGATGTCAACCTACAACAGGGCACCGCTCAACCCCAGGTGGTTCAAGTACGAGGGCTTCGGCAAACACTCCAACTACCTCAAGTACCTCCACCACGAGCTTCCGAGGAATGTCGGGATCCTGCTGTTCAGCGACGTAACGCACTGGATACGCTCCCAGTACGGCGTGGAGAAGCCCGATGTGGCGATGGCCGTCATCTACAATCGGAGGGCATGGAATGCCAGGCCCAGGCACCTCCACAGGATCGCGACGGGCACGTTCCACTACGCCACGGGTGACCTCTTCTACACCGAGGGGATGCACGATGACTTCAACAAGTGGCTTTGGTACCGCATGCTGTGGAACCCACATCTCTCGGCAGATGAGATCACCCAGGAATACTGCCGGTACTGGTTCGGCCCCGAAGCCGAGGATCCGATGGTGGAGGCCATATTCCTGATGGAACAGAACTTGGAGAGGCCCGTCCTCGGCAACCCGGGAATTGCCAGGGCGGTGGAGCTCCTCCGCTCGGGGAGGCAGAAAGCATCCGAGAACCTGATGCGGAGGGACTACCGCTGGCGGATCATCATGCAGAAAGCCCTGCTGGACAGGTACATCCAGCTCTGGCTGGAAAGGGGCGAGCAGCTGAAGGCGGGGGCCCGACCGTTCCTCGAGAAGGCTGCCGAGTCCGATGATCCGGCGGGGCATCTGGGGGAGGCTCTGGAGATCCTCAAGAAGGCCCAGGAAACGGACGAGATGCGAGCGATCAGGGACGAGGTCGGGATCCTGGGGGAGGAATCCAACGAGGTCATCGGCTACCGGGAGCCGGCCTACTTCAACATGAAGGGATTCGACATCACCGAGATCGGCTGGTGGATCCGTGAGATCGAGAGGGCCCTTGCCACATCCAGGCCTGGGGACATGCGGGGAACGGCCAAGATGGTCCTGCACTACGAGGACCCCGGCGAGGGCGGCTTCTTTGAGAGGGTCGGCTGGCCCTGGGAGAGGATCCACCTCCTCGAGCACGAGAACATCATCGAATACTTCCCATTTGCGGGACCGGCGAGGATCACCGACTACTGCATGGGCTACTCCTGGGGCGGCAAGGACACCCACATGGTCCTGCGCTACGTGGACCTGGACCCCCGGGCGGAGTACGTGGTCAGGATCTCCAGCGGATTCCATCAGGAAGAGCTGAAGGACCTGATCAGGGGCAAGATCCGTCAGAGCCTCTGGGTCAACGGCGAGCCCATGGGCATCATTCCCCTTCCCTTCGGGGAGGTCAGGGTATTCGAGTTCCCGGTGCCGAAGTCGGCGACCCAGGAGGGGAAGGCCGAGATTGTATTGAGGAGCGAGCCCGGGGCTTTCCCGGTGGTGGGTCTGAACGCGATATGGCTGATGAAGAGGGACAAGATGCCGTGGTCGGCGGAGGAGGCATTGGGGTGAGCATTAACACAGCGTGGAAGGGGAGACCGGACCGACGGGCCGCCAAATCGGGCCTGCCCCTGAGGACCTTGTCCATCATTGGGGCGCTTCTCCTCATGCTCCCGGCTGCCGTTGCCGGGAATCGCTCCCTGAAGATCAAGGTTTTTGGGAGCGGGGATGTGGGGGCAGTCAACGTGATGGCCAGGTGGTTCACCACCGAGCCCTCAACGGACCCCCTGCTCATCCCGACCAGGGAGTGGGGGGATGTGACACCGGAGACCATCAAGCGCCTGATGAGGCTGTACTTCCCGAGAAGGGAGGCGGATCTCCTCACCTACGATTTCTTCGCACTTGCCCTCATCGATGCGTCCCACTTCACCGCACAGCAGCAAATATGGATCCGGAACGCCCTTGACAACTACCTGAAGGGGGGGATGAACGCCAGAAGCACCCAGGGGAAGTATGACACCGAATGGAGGGACAGCATCCTCGATGAGCCCTTCCCAAACGACGTTGAGGCCGTCCTTTCCGACATGGACTACCAACACGGCAAGACCGGCCCGATGGTCATCGTCGACGGCGGGGATGTGCCGGGGATCATGAAGCCCTTCAAGGAAAGGATCGAGCCCCTGTTCAGGGCATACACGGACGCGGGGCCAATCCTTATCACGATCCCGAAGCCCGGTTCCGTGATCCTCTCCTACACCCGCAACAACGCGGGCATCGGCTACCCGATCCCCGGACAGCTTGCCCACGTCTTCTACTGGCACTGGAACCGCTCCACCACCTTCACCTTCAGGGACATGATCACCTCGCCCTTCTGGGACGAAGGGGGGAGCCCCCCGAACGTCTACGCCCCGGACATCATGGTCAACATCATCTGGTTCTGCACGGCCCATGACCTGCCGGATGATCCCTACATGGTCCATGAATTCCGCATGGATCTCTACAACTTCGGGCTCAGGAAGTCCCTGCTGGCGAGCCTTCTCGAGTTCGCCGAGAAGTTCGGCGCCATTCCAACGAAGGCCTACGATGAGCTCAACCGCGTCGAGGGCATCCGCGGCGAGGCATCCACGCACTACCTGGGCAGCCAGTATGATGCGGCCTACGAAACACTGAACCGTGCCCTCCAGGAGCTGGACGGACTTGAGGATGATGCAATGAGATTAAAGGACAAGACGCTCTTCTGGGTGTACGTCGTCGAATGGGCGACGGTCACGGCAACGATGTTGCTGGCAGGCGTGACGATCTGGGCCCTCATGCTCAAGAGGTCGATGTACAGGGAGGTCGCTTCAACTAGGTCGTCCCCGATGCTGGTCGTGTTACACTGCATGCCGTGATGCCCGGACGCTCGGACCCCGGCAAATCAAGGTAGGTCTGATGACGCCGATGGACAACCTAGCTCGAAGGTCGGCGACAAGAGCTGTCCTGATCTGGTGTCGCGTCACCAGACCCCGCAGAGTGAGGCCGCCGGGATTCCTGGACCCGACCCGGGAGATCCATCCTCGCCGAGGGGCGTATTCACAGCAGCGTGTGAAGCGGCCCTCGGGCAACCAGCGGGACGTTCGGAGGATGAACCCCCGGGCCGACGGGCTGGCAACCCATAGCCTGAATGCTTTGGTCGCCTGCGCCTTTGCAGCGGTCCTCACCGGAGCCTGCGCGCTGGAAGATGGGACGATCGGCGTCCTCTATGTCGGCTGTATGACCCGATCCCAACCGTTCAGCTACATGAGATCCGATCCTCTCTTCTCAATCAGCTTTGTGATAGCGACGCTTCGCGACTGGGCATGGATGCCGGAGAACGAGGTCTACAGGAGGGTCAGGCTCTACATGCCCCGCACATACCAGGACCTCGTGGAGAACTTCGATGTAACGGTGCTGGCCAACGCCAACCGCCTGGCGGTGGGCACCCACATAGACAAGCTGGCCAGGGGGGTTGAGGAGGGCGGCATGGGGTTGCTGATGTCTGGGGGATGGGAAAGCTACGGGGGCACGGGCACGGCATACCCACCGTGGGGCGATACGGCCATCGGCCGCCTCCTGCCGACCGAGGATGTGATCGACATATGGGAGCAATCAGGCTGCCCCGTGTTTGACAAGCCCGACCATGAACTGATTCACAGCCTTCCATGGAACCTGAATGACCCGATGCTGGCGAACCCCACAAGATGGCACCACAACCCGGTGACGTTGAAGCCCGGAGCCGAGATGCTGGCGCACGTGATATCGGACCACGGATCGGAGGACCCGTTGATGGTCACCTGGCAATTCCCGAACGAGGCCAGGGTCTTCGCGCTGACGAGCGAGATCAACCTCCTCTGCTGCCTGCCCGGGCCGAGCGCGGCGACCCAGTACAGCTCGCCCTGGGAATATGCCATCGATCTCGGCTGCAACCTGATGATCTACCTGAACAACCGCCCGGTTCCTCAGGATGTCGCGATCGTCCATGCCGCCAGGCTCGAGATGCTGCAGGTCGCAACGAGGAGGTCGCTACTGATGGGGCTCCTAGAGTTCTGCGAATCCTTCGGCGCCAGCACAAGGAAGCTCGCGTCGCAGATCGGAGAGATCGATGCTGCAATCGCAGTCGCAAAGCCCGAGTATCTGCAACTGCATTTCGAGCAGATGTTGGAAACCTACCGGAGCGCGGGGTCGCTGCTTGACGCTGTCGAGAAGGATGCGATCAAGCTCAAGAACGCAACGCTGGCCTGGGTCTACGCCGTGGAGTGGCTTGCAGTCACGGCTACTGGCATGGTCTGCGCCTTCCTCCTCTGGTCGCTGATGGTCCGACGAGCACTGTACAAGGAGGTACATGTGACAGCCCTTCGCAATGCATGACGCCGCATGGCCGACAGCGGAAGGAAGCCCCACAAGTGGGCTCCTCACCTAGTGATTTCCGAAACCCGCTGCCGCAGGAATCGGAGCGCTTCAGCGGCCGAGGCTGGGTCCTGGATGTTGAACAGATCAACGCAAAGGAACCTTCCGGGACACCATCGGGCGATCGAGGCCAGCGAAGATCGGACATCGATATCCCCATCCCCCGGCATGAGGTGTCTGTGCACGCGCCCAGCGATGTCCTCGATATGGAAGTGAGCGATGTCCTCGTGGAGCCTGGAAACGATCTCGTTCAGGGGCTCCCGCATGCACCAGGCATGCCCGATGTCCAGATTCATGGCTAGGAACGAGCCTCCGCCCAGATCGCCTTTGAGCTTCTCGAACTCCGCGCTTCCCTCGACCATCAGATCAGGTTCGGGTTCAATGGCGAGACGCATCTGGTTGGCCCTGGCGATATCCAGCAGTTCCCCCAGCCTCTCGGTGAGAACGGGCCAACTCCCAGTTGCTTTGGGTGCCGAGGCAACGATGAACACCGCTGCGCCAGTTTCTCCGGCCTGCTCCAACCCAACCCGAACCTGTTCAAAGGCCTCACTGTCCAGAAGATTGCTGTGGTCACTCAGGGAGCTGATCTCTAGGCCTGCTGCGGACGAGTTCAAGCGCAGCGAACGAAAGGCCTTCTCCACGGCCAGCACTCGAAGCTCATGGTACTCCAGGCATATCTCGACTCCTTCGTAGCCGCTCTGTGCAATGACCTTCAGGGCCTCATCAAGGCTGCGATTCCTGAAGGAGGCAGTCCTGTAGGCAAACTTCATTCTCTTACGCTCCAACCGAATCCCGTCGTTACCTCCCATGTGCCAAACGTGGCCGTTATAGTATCTTCCCCAGCCCACACCTCAGATGCCTTCCCCCCCTGGACTCGGTTGGGCAGCACACAATCCAAGGATCTCCGGTGGTCGTCAAAGGCACGGAGAAGGGCACCCTTCAGAAAGGCACCCTTCCCCTGTCCGCCAGTTACTGCAGGCTCGAAAGCCAGGAGTTGGCCTTAGTTGCGATCAAGAGGGCAGAGGACGGACGGGGCCTCATCCTCAGGTTCGTTGAGACCCTGGGTGCCAAGGCGAAGGTGAGGGTAACCCTGCCCGGCCTTGATATCCACGGGGCCGAACTCACAAAACTGGTGGAGGAGGGCGGAAGGCGGCTGGAGGCCGAAGCCGACTACTTCAACCTAGAAATCCGGCCATTCGGGATCGCGACCGTTAGAGTCATCCTGGCGGACAAGGCGTAGGAAGGACCTTGCCTCTCGAATATGCAGGCCATACCTGGGGCCACGCTCGGCCATTTATATCAACCGGCGAGTGAGTCCGTAACCGGGACGTAGAACGATGGACAACCTGGAGAGGTTCATCAGCGTCCTGGACCTGAAGATCCCGGACAAGGTCCCGATATTCGCACAGAGCATCCTGCCGGAGTTCGAGGAGAAATGCCGGTCCGTATTGAGCGTGGGGAAGTTCGGAGCGCTGCGAGGGAGAAACCGGATTCTTGACTTCTCCGTTCACCGGGCGCTGGCGATAGAGGGAGGGCTCGCCAGAGGCGACAGCGCCCTGGTCCCCAATCTGCAAGGTCCATTGAAGGTGGACCCGGACGATCTGCCGAGGCCATGCGCTGGGGCTCAGCTTGGAGGCGACCGCTTCGTGGACTTCTATGGCCGAGTGATGGAGACTGGCACTTTCATGGGCAAGGAGACGACGTGGTACGTCGGTCCATACCTACAAGGCGAAGAGGACTTCGACAACTGGGATCACCTCTACCCCCGCCCGCTTGCCGAGGATTACGTGGAGGATCTGCAGTGGACAATGGAAGCGGGGGGACAACTTGGCTTCCTGCCCGTTCCCATCTGCCAGGGGTTGTTCGCGAAGACAACGGAGGTGTTCGGCCTGGGGCGCGTGGCAAGGATGTTCATACAGAATCCGGCCTTCCTGGAAAGGGTACTCGACGCACTGCTCGAGGTGAAGCTGGATATCATCGATCAGTACCACGCCCTGCACGTGCACGTGGTGGCCGTCTCCGATGATATCGCGCTGAAGGGTTCCACCTTCCTTTCACCCCAGCACTACGAGAGGTTCTTCGTCCCGCGGCTGCAGCAGATCACCGCAAGGGCCAGATCGCATGGAATCAGGACGATCCTCCACTCGGATGGTTATGTGACGCCGCTCCTTCCGGGAGTGCTTCGAGCCGGCTTCAACGCCATCGAGTGCCTTGAACCGGCAGCCGGCGTGGACCTGACGGCGGTGAAGAGAGAGTGCGGGGCGGGAATCTGTCTTGTGGGCAACATCGACGTTCCTCACCTCCTTGCCCGCGGGTCTCTGCAGGAGGTTCGAGCGGAAGTGAAGCGGACGCTCGAGATCGGAATGCCGGGAGGGGCCTTCTCCCTCTGTCCGGCGGGGGACCTACTTGGGGAATGCAGAGTCCGGAATGTGCAGGAGATCGCCCGTGTGCGGGACCGTTTTGGCGTGTACCCGCAACTCCCGTGAAGACCCCTGCAACGGAATCTGCACCATGCGTGCTGCAAGATTCCTTGCATGCTGTGAGGAGACGTTCAACACAGTTGTTATGTCCTGTATCGTGAACACGCGTTTCTCTTTCTCGCCTAGGGCGAAGTAGAGACGTTGCTCCAGATCCGACATAGGTCGAAACATGGGCACTTGATGTCTTGTTACAAATATAACAATTTCGGTGACTTTCTGGCAAAAATTCTAAGTGCCAAACTCCACTATCAAGGAGAGTGGCCTTGAGCTCGAAAGGTATCGAGAACCCCACCTGTCTCTGTTGGATCTCGTCCCACTACCGTCATCTGTGGTTGGCGCCCGCCGAAACCGAGGAACACAGACAGACCAGCGTGCCCCAGATCGGTTCCGGCATGAATGCGCTGGGGAGGGGATTTGAACCCCTGATGCCTCGCGGCAACTGACTAGCCGCTCCAATCCGGATTAGCAGGCCTGCGCTGCAGCGCCCATCAGCGCCCTAACCAGATTGCCCGTGGATTGCTCCACCCTAGGCGACCCCAGCTTGTCTCTCACCTTCCCCGGAGTCGAAATAAATCTTTCCGAGTGGGAGCGTGGCGACCTCCGGGCCAGGTCCGATCGCGCTCATCACATCCCGAGCATCTCTGGGCAGATAGAGCGTGTCCTTCCTGCCGATCCTGACGGTCACGGTCACCATGAGCATTACCTCACGGCTGCTCCCGTTTCATCCTTTTAGTTTTTCCTCGAGACAAGGTTCTACAGGCCGAGGTCCAGTGAGAGCCAAGGCTGGGCGAATAACGTCGATCGGAGCATCGAGAATCCCAGAATCAGTAGAACTCAAGCTCGACAAGCTGGCCCTGCTCGTCGTAGATCCCTCGGAAGAGTGCAACCCTGCCCGACAGCTCTTCCCTGTATTGGCCCATCTCGCCTTGGATGATCTTCTGGAGCACCAGCACCGCCGTCTCCATGCCCTGGCGCCCGAAGCCGCTGACGGCAAGCCGGCTATGACCCTGGTCGACCAAGCTCTCCTCGCACATCAGGGAAAGATAGCCCCATTCCGACAGGGAGCCGGAGAGCCTGGGGATTGAGGTGAGCATCTCCTCAAGGCTTGCGTTCGCAAAGAAGCCAGGTGCCAGCACCCTGGGGGCCGTGCCGTTGTCCACGATCCGGAGCAGGCCCTTCTGCGAGACGTACCCGCAGAGGTAGTTGGTGTCGGGATCGCCTATGCCGATCAGGTCCCTCTGGAGGTAGTTGTACTGCACCGAGTAGATCGTCCCAATCTTCGAGGCAACGTTGGTATGGTTGGTCTGGTTGACCAGAACGCCCATCCCCGCGAAGACATTCCGCGTCACATTTGACCAGTTCCTCATCTCATCGAGCGTATAGTTCCCCCAGCCACCTGCCATTCCGACGGCGATGTCGGTCTGGTTCTGGAAGATGCCCGGTATGCTGTATAGATCATACCCCCTCGAGAGCGTCAGGGTGCGAAGCGTGTTGTACTGCTTCTCCTTGGGCGTGAAGTACTCGTACTGGAGCGCGACGTTCCTGCTCCCGTTTTCGGAGAACCTGATCTCGACCTCGGCATCGATCACCTCACCGGCCCCGATGGTCTCGTAGGTGATGTTGCCGCCCGGAATCTCGGCTTTCCCGCTCTGCAACCGCAGAGTGAAGTTCTTGGCCGCCCCGTTGCCCTGGTTCCATATCTTCAGCGGCAGCCTGACCGTGTAGTTCCCGTCCTCCTGCAGGCTGGCCCTCGGCTCAAGCTCCAGCTCGATCGCCTTGACCTCCGCCGCCTCCGCCACCGCCCGGGAGACCCACTTGAGCATGTTTAGAAGAAGCTCGTTGTTGTCGAACCCATCCAGGAAGCGGCTGGTCCACAGGTTGTTGTCGCCGATGCAGGCAACCCGTCCCTTGCCGTAGGTGGACACCGCGGCGACCACCTTCTGCCCGACCTCCTCCTCGGGATCCAGTTTCTGATCCGCGTCGATGTCGGACCACGCCTCGTCGGAGGTCCACGCCAGGGCAGTGGCATTGCCGGAAAGCTTGAGCGAACACCCGGAGTGATAGCTGATCCTCGTGAGGCCCTTGGTCACGTTGTGGTCGGCAAACCTAGATATCATGGGCCAGTAGGCATAGCGCGCATCGGCCAGGAAGGGCGACTCCGGGTCGCACACCAGATCGTTCTGGAACTCAATGCCGAACTTGGACGCAAGCTTGTTGACCGCGGCCCGCGCCCAGGGTTCGAACTGCCGGCTGCCGGACTGCCCCGCGATTATGAGGCCGCTTCCGGCGGCCACGTAGTCGGCAAACATGTCAACGTCATACTCGAAGCTGGACGAGTCCCTAGGCGTTATGAGCAGGACAGCGACGAAATCGGTGAGGTTGTCGGGGTGTACGGCGGTGACGCCTGTGTAAGGGCTGAGGAGGTGGGCCGTGAACCCTATCACCCTGAAGGACACGGCCGCGTGCCAGTAGTCGAAGAGGCTCAACTGGTCCTCCAGGTGGGTCTCGACGAAGACCGCCGTCGGGCGTTCCAAGGAGATCGTGGAGGCGGACGATGCCACGATGGCCGCGGCCATGCAGACAGACGTGAGCCACCTCCGCCTTGCGCCCGATGCATGAGCGCCTGAGGGCCTAGCCCACCCGCTTGATCGAGATGGCGTATCTATCCTCCTCCAGCTTCCACGTCTTCTTCTTGGCCTTGCCCTTCAGGGCCTCGCCAATCCTGACCTGCTTGGCCCGGGTCTCGGCCGCTATGTAGTCCATCCGCTGTCTGGCCTTCCTGAGCTCGTCCGCCGGACCGGTGATGGAGACCTCGATGTAGTCGTTGACGTTGAGGTCCATCTCCTTCCTCATGTCCTGGATCCGCCTCACCAGCTCCTTGGCAAGCCCTTCGGATAGCAACCCATCATCCATGGTTGCGTCGACGACCACGAGCCCCAGCGGGCTCTCGGCCTCGGCATGGTTTGCCGGAAGCTTCCTTAAGAAGGAGACGTCCTCCGGCCCTATCTTGAACCTCCTGCGACCGACAGCGAGTTCGTAGGATCCACTCTTCTCAAGCGAGGCCTTGACATCGTCGGCAGGTGCATCCGAGAGGCGCTCCGCAATTGCCTTTGCCTCGGATCTGAACTTCTTGCCAAGGCTGGCCATCTGGGGTTTCACCGCAAGGCCGAGTTCCGCCTCTGCCACGACCTCAACGGACTTGGAGTTTGCCTGCTCCGTGAAGACGTCGCCCAAGGACTTCACCGCCCCGGAAACCTCGGGATTCTTGGACGCCACCAGGATCCTTGCGACCGGGTGTCTAAGCTTGACCCCAGCCTTCTGTCTGGCGGCCAGCGCGGACTCAACCAGCGTCTGGACTACCTCCATCTCCCGCTCCAGCTTGTCGTCGATGAGACCCTCCTCCACCTTGGGCCAGTCCTCAAGGTGCACGCTTTCAAGGGATGAGCCGTCCCTCATCATCCTCTGGTAGACTGCCTCGGCAAGATGGGGCACAAGCGGGGCCATGAGACGCAACAGGTGGTCGATGGCGTAGTACAGGCTGAAGTAGCAGGCCAGCTTGTCCAGGTCGTCGGCCTCCACCCAGGTCCTCTCCCTGGCAAGCCGGATGTACCACCTGCTCAAGTCCTCCAGCATGAAACGCTGCAGTCCCCTGGTGACGTGAAGGAAGTTCATCTCCTCCATGCCCTTGGTGGTTTCCCGAACCAGGGTGTTGACCCTGGAGAGGAGCCACCTGTCCTCGGGGCGCAGACTGCCCCTGACATCATCGATGGAGACGTCGCCCTTGAAGCGGTCCAGCTCCATGTATGTCGATGCGAAGACGCACACGTTCCAGAAGACGTTGAGCATCCGCTGGACGGTGGTGAGCTCGGTGAAGCTGAACCTCATATCCTCCCAGGGAAGGGTGGCCCAGAGCATGTAGTAGCGGAAGACGTCCGCGCCGAACTTCGCCACCACGTCGTCGGGCTCCACCGCGTTGCCCAGGGACTTGGACATCTTCTTGCCCTCCGGATCCAGGGCAAAGCCGTGCATGAGGACCTTCTTGTAGCAGGACTTGTCGAAGGTGATGACGCTTGCGGCCTGCAGGGAGTAGAACCACTTGCCAACCTGGTCCGACCCCTCTATGATGAGGTCGGCCGGCCATATGGAAAGGGCCTTCGGGTCGCACGGATACCCCAGAGAGCTCCAGGATGCTATGCCGGAGTCAAACCAAACGTCCGCTATGTCCGGCACCCTGTCCATCTTCCCCCCGCAGGTGCACTTGAGCTTCACCTCGTCGACATGAGGCCGGTGTGGGTCGAAATTGCCGGGATCGATCTTGGTCGTGGCCAGCGATGCCAGTTCAGAGAATGATCCGACCACGGTCATCTTCCGGCAGCTCGAGCAGATCCAGATGGGCATGGGTATGCCCCAGTACCTGTTGCGAGAGAGGCACCAGTCCCCTACGTACTCCACGCCGTTCTCGTACCTCTCGGAGATCCAGGCCGGGACCCAGGTGACCTTTGCATTCTCCTCTATGACCCTTGACTTGATCTTGCTGATCTCCAGGAACCACTGCTCCCTGGCCATGAAGATCAGTGGTGTTTGGCATCTCCAGCAGTGGGGATAGCTGTGGACGATCGTCTCGTAGTGGACGTAGTAGCCGTTGCGCTTGAGGTCCTCGACCACGACGGGGTCGGCGTCCTTGACGTACATCCCCTTGTATCTGCCGCCATCCTCAGTGAACCTGCCCCCTGCATCCAGCGGCGAGAATATGGGCGCACCGACCGCCCTGCCGACCTCGAAGTCCTCCTCACCGTGTCCCGGGGCCGTGTGGACGCAACCCGTGCCCTCCTCAAGGTCCACGTACTCCGCGGTCACCACGCGGTGGAACTCATCGGCCCATTCCCCCTGCTTGGGCACCTGCTCAAGGAGCGGGTGAACGTACCTGAGCCCCTCAAGCCGTGTTCCCGGCACGGTCTCGACAACCTGATAGTCCTTGATGCCGATCTTCCCCATCACCGTGTCCACCAGGGCCTCGGCCAGGGTCCAGACCTCCTTGCCCACCCTGACGCGGGCGTACTGGAACTCCGGCTTGACCATGACCAGGATGTTGGACGGCAGGGTCCAGGGCGTGGTGGTCCAGACGAGGATGTACTCGTCCTTTCGGTCCTTGAGCTTGAACTTGAGGTAGATCGAGGGATCCTCCCTGTCCTCGTACTCGCCGCGCACCTCGTGTTCGGCCAGAGCCGTCTCGCATCTCGGGCACCAGTGCACCACCCTCAAGTCCTTGACCAGCAGGCCGGCCTCGTGGGCCTTCTTTAGCGAATGCCACCCGGCCTCCATGTACCTGGGCTTGAAGGTTATGTACGGATCGTCCCAGTCCATCCAGACCCCCAGGCGCTTAAACTGCCTGGTCATGGTGTTGAGGTGGTCCTTGGCGTACTTGCGGCACGCCTCTATGAAGTTGCGCACGCCGATGACGTTCTCTATGTCCTTCTTGGACTTGAGCTTGAGCTCCCTCTCCACCCTCACCTCTATCGGAAGCCCGTGGGAGTCCCACCCGGGCTGCCTCCGAACGTTCTTGCCCTGCATGCAGAGGTAGCGCAGGACCGCGTCCTTCACGATCTTGTTCCATGCGGTTCCGATGTGGATGGTGCCGCTGCAGTACGGCGGCCCGTCCAGAAAGTAATAAACGGGCCGTCGGGAGTTCCTCGCCTTGGACTTGGCATAGATGTCGTGCTCGACCCACCAGGACTGAACCTCCTCCTCCAAGGCGGGTGGGTCGAACTTCTTGGGTACTGCTTTGACGGCCATCCCAACGCCCGCCGAAACAGCAGAAGTCGGCGAGAGCGTTAATTAAGTGTTTCTCGCTAGGTGCAGGGCACCTAGGCCGTCCGAATGCCCGAAGCTAACCTCTGTCGCCCGTGTCAGAGGGTGGGGGTCTAGTCCTGCCGTGAAAGCCTATTTAATTCCGCCTGGCCCACCCAAGGGCGGCGGATGACCATGAGGATCCTTCTGTCCGGCCTCCTCGGGGCGGGATGTACCGAGGTCGCCGAAACGCTTGCCAAGCAGGAGAAGGCGAAGATAGTGAACAGCGTGGAGGCGATAAAGGACCTGATAACCGAAAGGGGGGAGTCCTTCCAGCTCTTCGACATGGAGAGCCGCTCCGGCGAGTTCGACCTTGACGTGCTCCTGCGCAACAAGGCGCTGGAGTACGTTGACGACTTCGATAACCTGATCATCGAAGGCCGGCTCGCGTTGCTGGTCTTGGACCACCCCTTTGACCTGAAGGCCTTCCTGACCGCCGTACTGGATGACAGGATCGCGCACGTCGCCTCGCGGAGGAAGATAAGCAAGGAGCAGGCCAAGAAGATCGTCCAACACAGCGACAAGGAGCGGGAGAATGTGGTCGAGAAGCTCTTCGATTACCCCCTTGACCTCTGCCGCTTCGACGTTGTGCTGAACACCTCAACGTACGGGTTCGACCGCGCCGCGGAGACCCTCAGGGATTTCCTCAGGAAACCGAAACGTTGAGCTCTCGCGTTCCCTGCACGGCCAGCCGTCGCCATCCCCACTTTACCCTGCGATTCGGGCCGTTCGAGCCACTTCGGCGGGAGCGCAGACATCGGGCAACATTTAAGATGGTCCCGAAGGGTCGCATGACAGCCCGGGTGTTCAATTGGAGCCTGCCAAGCTCACGGCACGCAAGGCCCTGATCGCCGTAAGGTCCGGGCACCTCTCCTCAACGGAGCTCACCGCCTCAGTGTTCCGCAGAATCCACCGCCTTGAGGGCAAGACCCACGCCTACATCACGTTGGACGAGGAGCGGGCCATGAAGAGGGCGGCCGAAATCGACCGGAGGATCGAGAACAAGGAGGACCCGGGACGCCTCGCCGGCCTGCCGATAGCCGTGAAGGACAGCATAGTGACCAAGGGCCTCCGCACCACCTGCGGCAGCAAGATGCTCTACAACTTCATCCCCCCGTACTCGGCAACCGCGGTGGAGAGGATCATGGCCGAGGGCGCCGTCATCGTCGGAAAGACCAACTGTGATGAGTTCTGCATGGGCACGACCACCGAGACCAGCCACTTCGGGCCCACCCACAACCCCTGGGACCTGGAACGGGTGCCCGGTGGATCCTCGGGGGGAAGCGGGGCGAGTATGGCCGCTGACGAGGCCACCCTAGCCCTCGGGACGGACACCGGGGGCTCCATTCGCTGCCCGGCCGCCTTCTGCGGCGTGGTGGGGCTGAAGCCCACCTACGGCCGCGTCAGCCGGTACGGGCTAATCGCCTATGCAAGCAGCCTGGACCAGATCGGAACCCTCACCAAGGACGTGGCAGACTCCGCGCTGCTCCTGTCAACGCTCGCCGCCAAGGACCCCATGGACTCGACGTCCATCGACCGGCCTACCGAGGACTACACCCTCTCCTTGGGGAAAGATGCCGAGGGCCAGAGGTTCGCGGTGCCGGACGAGTTCCTAGTCGAGGGCGTTCACCAGGATGCCGAGAAGGCGACTTGGAGGGCGGTCGATGCCCTGGAGGCGCTTGGGGCCGAGAGGCTGGAGGTCCGCCTGCCGTCCCTGGAGTATTCCCTTGCGACCTACTACATCCTGGCAATGTGCGAGGCAAGCTCGAACCTCGCCCGATACGATGGCGTCCGCTACGGGTTCACAATCCCTTCCAAGGCGGACTGGATCACGGCCTTCTCCGAGGTCAGGGGCATGGGGTTCGGCCCTGAGGTCAGAAGGAGGATCATCCTCGGCACCTACGCGCTATCTGCAGGCTACTACAACGCCTACTACATGAAGGCCCTGAAGATCCGCACCCTGCTCAAACGGGACTTCCAGAAGGCCTTCGAGCGGGTCGACTTCCTGGTCACCCCGACGATGCCCGGCCCGGCATTCAAGATCGGCGAGATGGCCGATCCCCTGACTATGTACCTCCAGGACATAGACACCGTCCCTATCAACCTCATCGGTGTTCCAGCCATATCCTATCCGGCCGGATTCGAGGATGGCCTGCCGCTCGGCGTCCAGATAGTCGGGAGACACTTCGAGGAGGGCAGGCTGATCCGGGTGGCCAGCGCCCTGGAGAGGAGGCTGCCCCACAGGCGGAGGCCCCGCCTGTCGTAGCCATTTTTCAAACTGCCCCGAAAGAACTTATGGAGTGGACCATTTGGCCCTGAACTGGCTGAGGGTGGCGTGGACCCTCGCATTCGCGATCCTGGCCCTGCTGGCATTCTTCGTCTACCTCGACTACTCGAACGAATTCCGCCAGCGCTCGGCCGAGCTTGAGAGGATCGCGGGGTCCGGACCGGGCGAGGCGAGCAAGGGCAAGTCGCCAGCCAGGGCTGCGGGACCGCCCCGTACCCTTCCTCGCAGGAGCAGGAAGTACCGGATGAGAAGGTAGGCCGCCCGTCACTGACTACGGCTTCCGGCCACACATGCGCTTCGCGGTGTCCACCAGCCGTTGCCCCGCCTCCACGTCCAGAAGGGTTGCCCCGGCCTCGTACCCTCCCTCCTCGAAAGCTTCCGGGGTCACCACGTAGCCGACCATGTCGTTGCAGTAGCCCACGATCACCGTTCGACCCACCCCCAGCCGCTTCTTCAGCGCCAGCCCATATTCGGTGAAGAGCTCGGCCGGCATGCCCACGAGGAGCCTGTCGTTTACCTCAAGGATCTGGAGATGGGTGGTGAACTCCGTGCCCAGGTGGGCCCGGATGTACTCGGCCTTCTCGGCCAGGGAAGCAGTCCCGGCCGCCTTGCTCATCTTCTTCTTTGTCTCCTTCGCCTCTGCGGCATCGGCCGGTTTCACCTTCCTCAGGGCCTCCAGCTCGTCCCTTGCCTGCTCAACGCTTGGGAGCGCCCTGAGGCCCAGGGGGACGCTTGCGCACGATGCGCCGATCCTCACCTCCTCGCTCGTCTCCACAGTCCCCAGGGCCCTCAACGCATGCCCCGCGAGCATCCCCCCAACCCTTTCTACTTCGGCGAAGCTTGAGTCCCGGCGCCTGACCGTGATGTTGCCGCAAGCGCCGTTGGCGAACATGCATACCGCCTCCGAGCCCAGCACCCTCTCCAGCGCTGCCATCGCGTGGCCCGGGTACTCGGAGGAGAAGAGAAGGTTCTTGGAGCCCATTATGACCGGGTGGGCGGCGAAGTTCACCATGACACCGATCGGCTGGCCCGAGGAGGACTCGACCTTCATGGCTATGAGCTCCTGGTCGACGGGGCCACCCTCCTTCTGCCTGTTGCTCGAAAGATCCGGAACGGTCGTTGAGCCGAAGCCCAGCCTGGAATCCCTTGCGCCGTTCACGGCCATCAGGGCACAGCAACACATCCTTTCGACCAGGAACCTCTGCAGCGCCGGATTGGGGAAGAAGCCCATGAGTGGTGCCATCGCATGATGCCCCTCAGGTCCGGAATGCGTGTGCGTCGCAAACACCATGACGGACTCCTCGCCGATGCCCGTAAGGCGGGAGACCTCCTTCCTCACCTCGCCCACTAGCTTGGCGTCAACGTAGAGGAGATCGGCTGAGACCAAGACAACCGTCCTCCGTCCGTCGCCCAGCGAGATCGCCCTGGCGCACAGATCATCGTGCACGCCCCTGGAGACATCCCTGCGGTCGAAGAACCCGGCCATCTGGGTCTGGAACGGTGGCGTGATCCGGACCTTGGCGCTGCCGGCCTTCAGCCTGCCCACCCCCCTGCCCCGCATGTCGCGCTGCCTGTCCCGGATCTCGCGGAAGCTGATGGGCTGTATCCCGCGTTCCTTGATCTCAGCCGCTACCTCCGGGTCAATGAGCAGCTTCATCTCCGCCTCTCGCTTCTCCCACGCCGTCAGGGACCGGGTATCCTCGTCCCCAACCGCCGGGTGGAATATGAACTCGGTGACGCCGGGCCGTAGCTCGTCCAGAAAACGAAGGAAGGTGCGCTTCTTGACCCCCGCCTCGACGCCGTAGAAGGTGTAGTTGAGGTCGTCCGTGGTCAGGATGCCCTCCGCCCTCAGCCAGTCCATGTGCACCGGATCCGGCCAGCGAACGGGCAGGTCATGCTCCCGGGCTATCGCCAGGACGACCTTGAGTATCTCAGGGTAGTAGTTGTGCACGCCCTCGTTGCTGTCGATGTGGGTGAGGTCAAGGCCCCACTCGATGGCTTGGTCGACCTGCCGCCGTATCTCCCTTTCGGCCTCGCCGATATCGATCTTGCCGGACAGCATCCTCTCCCTGAACTTGCCGGAGCTGAGGAAGAGGCCCGCCTCATCGGTGAGCGACCGCACCTCGTCGCCCAACAGCGGCTGGCCCACGTTCCTCTGGCAGGTGAGATCTATGTGCACGCCCACGTTCAGTTCCTTCTCCCTGGCAATCCCGGCCGCGCGCCTTGAGTCCGGCATCGTCTGTATCATGCTTATGTCCGTCGCGAGCCCTTCCTCGCATGCCCTGAGGATGCCGTCGGTCACGCCGGTGCTCATCCCCATGTCGTCCGCGTTGAGGATCAGGAATTTTGTCCCCCTCTTCACCGCGGACTCGATCAGCCGGTAGTCAAACGTCTTCGATATCTCCATCCCTACCACCATTGATCAAGGATAGTTGAGCGGTCGCAGGCAGCTAGTCGGTGATGCCGCCCTCTTCGATGGAGAAGACGGTCTCGCCCTCGGGCAGATAGGGGCTGTCCACGAGCCTTGCGATCCTCTTGTTTGCCTTTGCCTTCCTGAGGAAGACCCGGTGCGTGCACTGGTGGGCGATGATGTTTCCCCCCGCCGGCGCGACCTGGTCGCCCAGGATGAGGTCCACCCTGGCCAGCACCTGGTTCGTCACAAGGACCGCCAGATCGTACAGGTCCGCAAGCTTCTGGAGCTCGTGGACGTGCCTGTTGAGCTTCTGCTGTCTCTCGGCAAGAAGGGCTCTTCCCGTGTACTCGGACCTGAAGTAGGACGTGAGGGAGTCCACGACCAGGAGCCTGATGTTCCACTCCTTCGCCATTTCCCCCACCTTGCTCACCAGTTCCATCTGGTGATCCGAGTTCCGCGCCCTTCCGACCCATATGCTCCTGAGGATCTGCGATGCGTCCTTGCCCATGTGCTCGGCCATCTGGATGATCCTCTCCGGCCTGAAGGTGTGCTCCGTATCGATGTAGGCCACCCTGCCCTCCACCCCACCCTCCTCCTTGGGAAGCTGGACCATCACGGCCGCCTGATGGGCGATCTGGGTCTTCCCGCTTGCGAACTCCCCGTAGAACTCGGTTATCGCCTGGGTCTCGATGCCGCCCCCGAGCAGATCGTCAAGCCTCTTGCTGCCCGTCGATATCCTCTGGATCTGGTTGCGCTTCTGCAGCACCACATCCGCCGTCTCAAACCCCATGTTGAGTGCGGACCTAGCCGACCGGACGATGGCGGTGGCCGTCTCCTCGGATATGCCCAGTTCGCCGGACAGTATCAGGGGGGATGCCACGGCAAGGGCCTCCACCGAACGATATCCCGCGTCACGAAGCTTCTTGCCGGTAGCAGGGCCAACGAGGGGGAGATCCTCGATCTCGCGGATCGCAGGAGGGGACTCACTATCCGGGGTCTCCATCAGCTCGCCCCCTTCAGTTCCTTCAGCATATCCAAGACCTCGCGTTTGGGATCGGGAACCTCGATCCCGCTGACCCTGAAACACCCCTCCACGACCACGCCTGTGAACACCATCTCAGCGCCCCTGCGGAAAGCGGCCCTCAGTTCCTCGACGCTCTTCCCCGCCCCATCCTGGAGAAGCTTGCCGCACCGATCTCCAAAGATGGTCGCGGGCAGCAGTCCCGAGCCATCGTCGAGCATGCAGGAGCAAAGCAAGTTCTCCCGCCCGAATGAAGTCGTGGAACGCAGGTCGGTCAACGCAATGGGGCAGGCCCGTATCCTGCACAGGCTTCGGGGCTGGACCGTTGAGATGAAGACTGACTTTGGCTCGTCCTCGTTGAGAACCTCAACCTTCTCGTCGAGTACCTCAAGGGAGCTCTCCGGCAGGATCTGGATCTCACCAAGATCGTTCACCTTGGCGTTCCGTATCCTCAGGCCCGTTCCGGCCTCAAGCTCCTGCACCGGATCCACATGGCCGTCCCAGAACACCGCCGGAACCCTCCCGGTGGCATCGCCGACGACGGCCGAGACGAGCTTGGCGTCGTTGAATACCTCGGGGAGGCCCACCTCAACGACGCCGACCTGCAGATCCAGGCCCTCCATCCCCCGGGTCAGGTCACACACCAGCGGCCTGAACTCCTCCACCTCCACCAGCAGGCGTCCCCGCCAGCCGATGTGTACCTCCACCTCCTGGTTCATCCCGAGCTTGGTGTACGCGTTCTCGACCGTGACCCTGGACCCCTCCGCGAGGGTGGCCACCACATCCGCGGCATTCCCCCAGAGGACGACCCTTGCCTGCCCGGTTCCATCGCTGATGATGAGGTTCGCGACCTTGCCCTCCTGGCCATTGAGACGGGTGAAGCTTCTGCGCCCAAGAACACGTTCGACCCTCCCTTTGATGTCGACGCTTGGCATGTTGTCGCCTAGGTCAGAGATCTGCACGATGGCCTGCTGCACCCCCGGCAGCTGCTCCTTGGGCTGGTCCGTCACGGCGATCTGGGACGAGGACGAGCAGTGGAGCTCCGCCCTCTCGTTCAGCCCTGCCTTCGTGTAGGCCCCGACTATCCGTATCGTGCTGCCCTTCTGGATCGCTTCAAGACCCTCCGTCTTCTCATTCCAGAGGGAGACCCTCGTTTCCCCGGTTTCGTCCCTGAGGAAGAGCGTCGCAACCTTGCCGCCCGCGCCGTCCGCCCGGTTGAAGGTCCTCACGTTCGAGATCGCCGAAACGACCCCCTCGACGGTAACATCCCTCATGCCGACCTGGATATCCTTGATCTTGACGTTGGTCTCCTGCAGCTCGGGCATCGGCTCCGATATCGCGGGGTTGACCAGGATGCGTCCTCGGCGGCCGACGTGCACCTCGACCTCGCCCGACAGCCCGGTCCTGGTGTACCCGGACCTGATCTGGACCACATCCCCCCTCTTTATCGCCGCCCTTTCCACCGGCTCCGCCTTCTCCCCCCAAAGGACCACGCGGACGCTTCCCGTCTCATCCATCACCAGTATGTTGGAGACCTTCCCTGAGTACGTCTCACGGTTGAAGCTCCTGACCCCATAGATGCTTACCACGCGGCCCGCAACATCCACGCTCTGCATGCCGGGGACCAGATTCTTGATCCTGAAGCTGATCTGGGGAGGAGCCTCAAACGTGGCCCCCATCTCCCTCGCAAGTAGCTTGGCCGCCCCGACCTCGCTGAGCAGGCCGTAGTGCTCCCTGACCTTGTCATCGATTCTTGCCTTGAAATCCTCCAGGCTCACCTTGTCCTTGACCTTCTCATGGATCTGCTCTATCGCCTGGAGTTCCTCTGACATTCCGCGTCCCGCCCGGCCCGCCCTTAGCCGCCGAACCCGCGCCGGATCTTATATAGATTACTCGTTGGCACAGAGGCCCGCGACGCGTCCACCAACCCGCAGGAAGGATCTTCCGGCTACTTCACGAAGACGAGGTCGGCGCCGCACCCGGGACACTTGCCCGCGTAGGACCCGAAACATATCTTGCACAGGGTCTTGCCACACTTGGGGCACTTGAAGTGCCCCCTCTTCATGGCGGTCGTCCCGCAAACCGCGCATGAAAGGGTCTCCTCCTTGAAGTGCTCAAGCTCGATCTTGCAGTCGGGACACTTGAGGCCGGACTTCTCGGCGCACTTCTGGTCCAACATCTTCCGACAGTAGGGGCATCTGTAGTAGCCCACCGCGGGCAAGGGAGATTCACACACTGCACAGATCTTCCTTTCAGGCAAAGGTCCACCTCAAGTTCTGGGGCTGTCTGGCGCCCTAGAGCCTGATAAATATTGACGCCGGGCAACGGCCGCACCGGTCGTCCAGACTCATGCAAAAGCTCTTTATCGGGCGGTCCACAACATCCGCGCCGGATGCCGAAGCGATTCAGAGTCATCCCCGCCGTGGACCTGAAGGACGGCAAGTGCGTCACGCTCGTGGGCGGAGACCCGTCCAAGAGGGTGGCCGAACTTGAGGACCCCCTGAGGGCGGCGGTGAAATGGGAGAAGTGTGGCGCGAGCATCCTCCACCTCATAGACCTGGACGGCGCAATCGAGGGCATGCCGGCCAACATGCCGATCGTCAGGCGGATCGTGAGATCCTTGAGGATACCCGTCCAGTTCGGCGGGGGAATAAGAACTATCGAGGCCGGCCGCAGCCTGCTGGAATCCGGGGTCCAGAGGATCATACTTGGAACGCTCGCATTTGCCGACCCGAAGGTCGTATCGAGTCTCTCCACGGACTACGGGCCATCGCGAGTCATGGTCGCTCTGGACTTCAGGGCCGGGAAGGTCCTCACCCATGGCTGGCGCTCCTTCACCGATATCGATCCCGTGTCAGCGGCCCGGGCTTACGAGCGGCTTGGGGCCGGCAGCCTCCTTGTGACGAACGTTGAGGTGGAGGGAAGGCTTCAGGGCATGCCGCTGAAGCCGATCCGGGATCTGGTTGGGGCCGTGGCGGTGGACGTGGTTGCAGCCGGCGGCATATCGTCTCTGGATGACATCATGTCGATTAGGTCGACCGGGGCGGCAGGCGCGATAGTCGGCGCAGCCATCTATACGGGAAGGATTAATCTAAGAGAGGCGATAGGGAAAGCCGAAAGGTAGGTGTCCCGGTGCTGAGGATCGAGAAGAGGAGGAAGACCAAGGAGACGAACGTTTCGCTTTCCATCGATTTCGACGGATCGGGCAGGTCCAAGCTGACCACCAATCTGCCCTTCTTCGACCACCTCCTTGACTCATTCGCCAAGCACGGGAGGTTCGACCTGGAACTGAGGGTTGCAGGGGATCTTGACGTGGATGATCACCACCTAGTCGAGGATGTGGCGATCACGCTGGGCGCGGCCATCGCCGAGGCACAGGCGCGCAGGCCTTCCATCAGGCGCTTCGGCAGCTCCATCATCCCTATGGATGACGCCCTCGTCCTTGCCGCCGTCGACCTGGGCGGGAGAAGCTTCCTGGAAGCACCCATCAGGTTCAGGAGGAAGACCGTCGGCAGCTTCACCCTAGCCAACATCAGGCACTTCCTGCGTTCCCTGGCTGACAGCGCCAGGCTCAACCTGCACGTCATGCTACTGTCGGGGAGCGACGAGCACCACATCGCAGAGGCCATCTTTAAGGCGCTGGGGGTCAGCCTGCGCCAGGCAATGGAAGAGGACCCAAGGCTCTCGGGCGCCGTCCCCAGCACGAAGGGCAGGGTCTAGGCCTGGGGGCGCTTCCGCAGGGCCTTCAGTATCATGAATACTCCCACCCTCACGCCACACCAGACCGTGACTCCCGGAACGTACTTATCGTACTTGACCGCGACCTCCTTGAGCCGCAGGCCCCTGCGCTTGGCCTCGAAGATGATCTCGCTCTCTATCTCGTAGCGATTCGCCGTCAGGTCGAAGCCATCGAGGGCTGAGGTCCTGATGGCCTTCAGGCCCGTCTGGCTGTCCTGGACATTTGCCCCCGTGACGGCGTTGGTGAGCTTGGTCAGGCCCCAGTTGCCCAGCCGCATGATCCAGGAGGAGGAGGCGAAGTAGTTGACGCGATGGCCTAGGACGATATCGGCCTCATCTTTGAGTATCGGCTCGATCAGGTTGGGGATGTCGCTGGGGTAGTGCTGTCCGTCCCCGTCCAGGCGAAGCACTATCTCCGCATCGTGCTGCCGTGCGATGTCCAAGCCCTTCCGGTAGGCTGCCCCAACGCCCTGGTTGCGGTCAATCCTGAAGACCTTGGCCCCCCCTGCGGTGGCCTCCTGGGACGAACGATCGGTGCTCCCGTCGTCCACCACGATGACGTTGTCGACGTACTGCCGGGTCTCCTTCACGATGCCCTGTATCGTCTTCTCCTCGTTGTGAACTGGGATCACGCAGATCGTTCTCAAGCCCAACCGCCCCGGCGCCGCCCCGTGCCCTGCCCCGCTTATGAATGATTCCTGCTCCATTTCGCGGTTGGCCCATCGTCGACTATCCTGCCGTCAACTATCACGACCCCCCTCTTGCAGTGACGAAGGAAGTTGAGGTCGTGGCTGACGGCAACGACGGTAACGCCAAGCTCCCCGTTGACCTTCCTCAGGAGCTCGAAGACCTTTCCGGAGGACTGGGAGTCCAGATTGCCCGTCGGTTCATCGGCCAGGATCATCTTTGGACCATTGGCCAGGGCCCTGGCCACCGCGATCCTCTGCTGCTCGCCCCCCGACAGCTGGTCGGGCTTGTTGTTCGCGCGCCTCTCAAGATCGACCAGCCGCAGCAGCTCCCTTGCCTTCTCCACCCTGGTCGCCTGCTCCGTGCTCGAGAGCACCATCGGAAACTCGATGTTCTCCTCTGCCGTCAGCGTCGGGATGAGGTTGTATGACTGAAACACAAAGCCGATGGTGTGGAGCCGCAGGTCGGACAAGTCATCGTCCGACAGCGCTGAAGTATCCGTGCCGAAGATCTTGATGGATCCTGAGGTAGGGCGATCCAGGCAGCCCAGGACGTTGAGCAGGGTAGTCTTGCCCGAGCCCGAGGGACCCGAAACAAGGAGGAAATCGCCGCTTTCGACGTCCAAATTGACGCCACTGAGCGCCTCTACCTCTATTTCGCCTGATTTGTACAGCTTTCGGAGATTGCGGGTCTCTATGGCCTTCAATTGTCCCCCTCGAGGGAGCCCAGGAAAGCCTTTAAAGGTATTCTATTAAATTTTCCCCATGGCCGCAGCGCGGTCCATCTGGAAGATCGCTTTCAGGAACCTGTCGGCCCAGAACACGACCACGATCCTGACCGTGGCGGCCATCGCAGTCTGCGTCATGACTTTCGTGTCCATCTTCTCGATACTCGACGGCCTGCAGCTCACCATAGAGAGCGTCATGAACAAGTCCTATCAGCGCAACGCCTTCGTCCTCACGACCGCGGGCACGACCCTCTTCCAGGACAGCGCGATCCCCCGGACGGTTGCGGCCGAGTACAGGCAGATCCCAGAGGTCTACGCCCTATCGGAGGAGGATCTGGTCATGGCATCCTACGAGGGCGTGAGCGTGCTCGTCGCGGGGGTGGACCTTGAGGACCTTGGGGCGCTGCACACCTTCCAGGGATTGGGTGACAAGGCGACCATCGAGCCCGGCGAATGCATCGTGGGCGAGACCTTCTCCGGGACGGTGGGCATCCAGACCGGCACGAACCTCTCGGTAGAGAGCCAAGAGGCGGTGTTCAACCTGCGGGTGGTCGGGGTCTTCCGAACCAATACCCCCCTGGACGCCCAGATCCTAGTCGACCGGGCGTACCTGTCAGCCATCATCCCGAGGTTCGCGACCAACTCATCGATCCTGGCAATCCGCGTTCTGGACCCCGCTGACATCCTGGCGATAGCCGAGTTCACCCGATCAACGCATCCCGAGCTCAGCATGAGGGAGGGGAAACAGGTAAGCAAGTTCTTTGAGAAATCGATCATCAACGTCTCGCGCCTTCTCAGCACGATCGTCGTCTTCGTCGTGCTCCTCATGGTGCTCGGCATCTACAATTCCATGAACATGGTTGTTTCCGAGCGGAAATGGGAGATAGGGGTCGTCAGGGCAATGGGGGCAAGGAGGTCCTTCATCCTCAGGCTCTTCATCCTCGAAAGTGCCATGCTCTCGGTCCTGGGGGGCCTCTTCGGCACCGCCCTCGGGATAGCCTCGTCACATGCCATAACGTCCTTCTTCTCAATCTTCGTGGCGGGCTCATCCAGCGTCGTGCCACTCACCAAGATCACCACCATCGGGTGGGCCATGACTGCATCCCTTGCAATCGGGCTGCTGGGCGGAATGCTGCCAGCAAACCGTGCCTCCAGGGTGGAGATATCGGAGGCCCTGTCGGAGGGATAGAAATCGGTGCCAAGCTCGGTTTCAGCATGAAGGTCTTCCCCCGAAGAAGGATGTGGCTATCCCTGAGCGGCATCCTCGTCTGCGCCATCCTGTTCTTCGGCATACTCTCGGTAGTGTACTGGCTCAGGTTCTCGTCGAGTGCGTACTTCGGCGAGGCCCGGGACATATACGTGCTGGCGCGCAACAGATCCGCAACGGTGAAGCAGTCCCAGATCCCGCTGGCCCTTGCCCCCGCGCTGGTCAACATGCACGGCATAGAGGTCGTGAGCCCCGAGCTCTTCATCTACGGGGTCCTGAATGACAAGGCGGTGATAGTCCGCGGCATCTACCCACGCGACTTCTACTCCCTGGAGAACCTCCGGGTGATCGACGGACGCTGGCTCAGCGAACGGGACGTCATGGGGGCAGTCGCCGGCTACAACCTCGCACACAAACTGGGCCTGCAGGTCAACGAAACCTACGTGCTGTCAGGGTCGGAAGTCGATGACTTCCTGACCATCCAGATCGTGGGCATATTCCGGACGGGAGGGATGATCGACGACGACCTGCTGCTGAACATGAGGTACGCCCGGTTTCTCCAGCAGGAGACCCCTGAGGGCTACGCCTCCATCATACGGGTCAAAGTTAACACCACGATCTGGCCCACCGTAGGCAGCGTCTGGAAAGCCGTCAGCGGGCCGCCGACCGTATCCTCCCTGAAGTACCAGCCCGAACAACCCAACAACACCGAGAAGATAGAGATAACCTGTGACGCGAGGGCCTTCAACCAGATAGGGTCGGTCATCCTACAGTACAACAAGTCGGGCTCCAAGACCGTCCATGAGAAGACTATGGGGTTTGTGGGGCAGGTGAGCTACCGGACCGAGATCGGGCCCGTGAAGGACTCGGCGTGGATCGTGCTCTGGGCCAAGGCAATCGACGTGCTCGGCCATGAGTTCCGGACCGACCCGGTCAACGTCTCGGTCGCGGATGCCCTGGGCCCCGACATCTTCGACGTTGACATCCAGCCCCCGCCCCCCCAGACCAAGGACGACAACCTCAACCTCTCCTTCAAGGCCGTTGACTCGAGCGAGATGGTCAAGAACGTGACCGTCTACGCCTACAACGAGGGCAGGAACGTCTCCGTGACCCTGGCCGACTCAAGCGGCGGCCCATACACTGCCACCCTTGGAAGGTTCGAGCCGGGCCAGCTACTGGTCTGGATCTCGGCCAGGGACAGATTCGACAATCTGCGCCTGACCGGCTTCTACACATACCGCATACTCAACAGAACCGATCAATCCGCCCCGGAGATCTCCGAGATGCTCTACGTGCCGACGCCCCCATACGACAACTCAACCGTCAACATCACCGTCCGCATAACGGACGACTCAAACATCACGCTCGCGGAAATCATGTACGACTTCCAAGTCAAGGGAAGGCACTTCAACGCAACGCTTGCGCTGAACCGAAGCAAAGAGAAAGGTCTCTGGACCGCCACCCTGGGTTCCTTCCCGGGCGCGACCAACGTGCACCTCAAGATATTCGCCCAGGACGAGTTCGGCAACGCCGGCTACTCCCAGCCCAAGAAGCTGTTCATCCGCTACTCGGAACCTCCAGAGGAGTTCTTCATCTACAGGTTCCCATCCGCCTCGATCCCCGGCATCAACAACCTCCTGGCCATGTATCTGTACGACGCCTCGGAGATAGCCAGGGTCAACATCAACTTCTCTGATAGGGGCATCTGGAGGAACCTGTCGATACCCGTTAGCATCACGACCTTTAAAGAAGCGCTTCTTTTGGGCAGGCTGAGCCCGGGGACGAAGCAGTACTCGGTGGCGATGACGGACGGAAAGAACCAGACCACGAGGACCCCCATCGTGGGCCAGAACAGTTACCTCGTCTCCAAGCAACCCCCGTCCGCGTACAACATCCGCTACCTAGCAGAGGTTCTGCCGGACGAATATGTCATCGTATCCTTCAACGTATCCTCCCTGTACCCGACCTCCCACGTGTACATAACGGACTCGCGAGGCGTGATCATCATCGGCAACTGGACCGGCTCGAACTACGTCGCCACCCTAGGGCCGTACTGGCGGGCCGGAGACTACAGCTTCGTGATTAACGTCGAGGACTCGGCTGGAAACGCGTACCGTTCGCCCGAGATGCCGCTGACGGTACTCGACAAGGTGATACAGGACATCGATTTCTTCCCCAAGCCTCCGCTTCTCGGGGAAGACCTTACCGTCACCTGCAGGGTGATCGGCGATTCCCCCGGGGCGACTGTCGATCTCATCGGCCCGATGGAAGGGAGGATCCGTCGCATCCCCATGTCCATGCAGGGCAACCTGAGGACGGCAACGATCAGGATCGATCAACCCGCGATCATTGCCTTCTCGATAGAGGCAAGGATCGGAAACGCTGTCTACAGATCGGAAACCTATCGGATCTCCGTCGCTTCTTGGCAAAGCTCCCTATTCGTCACCCATGATCCCTCCTATCCCGCATCCACGGACGACCTTGTGATCCAGATCCGCTGCCGGGATGCCGAACAGATCTATGCCGTCGTCCTCAACTGGACGAACGGATCCTATACCAAGAGAGAGGTCTGGACCCCGAGAACTCCGGATTTCGCAGTCGACTTCCACCCGGGGACGCAGATCGCGAACCTCCTCTACAGGGTCGAGGTCACGGGGTCAAAAGGCGTCATCAAGTACCCGACCGGGACAAACGAGCGGGTCAAGGTGTCGGTCGCCCGCAACCTGTTCGATCCGCCCGAGATCATCTATCACGAGCTGTCCCCCCTCAGCTACATAAACCTCGCCGGGGTCAGACCGGACGACTTTCTGATCGCCGCTTCCTGTGTTGTGGCAGATGAGGAAGGGCTATCCAAGGTCTGGATCGAATATTCAATTGGACAGACTCCCTTCACCGACCCCCTCCTTCCGTCAGCGGACCCCCATGCGCCATTCTCGGGAGGGTACACCGCCTACCTTGGCCCCTTCGCCCTGAACACCACGATCACGGCGGGGATCCTGGCCACCGACCTCGCGGGGAAGACGTCGTCCACTGCCTACTTCCAGTACACCCTAATGGACATGCAGCCGCCGGACATCACGAACGTCTATCACGACCCCTTGGATCCGAGTCCCGAGCAGGAGGTTACCATCGGCTGTGATGTCACCGACGACTCAGGGATCAAAGAGGTTTTGCTCATCATGAATGACACAAAGGGAGAATACAGGGAAACGATGAGCAAGTATGGGGACATCTACACGCTGCAGATCATCTCGCCGAAAGCCGGCGAGGCAATCTCGTACAGGATGCAGGCCACGGACAGCTATGGCAACTCCAACCAGACCGCGATCCGCACCATTCGCTCCATAGACATCAACGCGCCCGATATCTACGAAGTGATCCAAGAGCCGCTCCAACCGACCGACAAGGAGACGGTCAAGATCACAATCGGCCTCATCGATCGTGAAGATGAGGTTCAGAACGTCACGCTCATGTGGTACCAGTACGAGTGGAAGCAGAAGACCCAAGAGGGAGGCAAGGGCTTTCTTTCCCGTGTCTTCACAATCAACGCATCGGAGTTGGAGCCGGGCATCGACGTCCGCTACAAGGTGGAGGCCTACGACCGATCCGGCAACAAGGCAGTGTACCCCAAGATCCAGCAGCCCGAATCCGTGGCCCAAGCCCTTGCCCAGTTGGCACACTTCTACGGATCGGAGCCGTCGGCCGGAAAGGTGTTAGGGGCCCTCGCCCAGCGGGGAATGGAGCCCTACCTGACGTTCAGGGTGATCGATCGCACGCCCCCAAGCCTCTTCCTAGAGGCCTCCCCCTCTGATCCCAACGAGCTCCAGACCGTGACCTTCTCGATCCGAGCGCTCGACAACCACCTGCTCAAAAACCTCACCCTGGTTCTCATAGTCGACGAGAAGGACCGAGGGTACCACTGGGTGATGGGCCGCCCCAGCTTTGAGGAAGAGGTCTCCTCGGGGCACCTCAAGCCAGGGGGATCAGTGGTCTCCTAC